>Ga0114951_10000017_pt1 | contig 230314 bp, 160 predicted proteins | sample AM7aDNAmetaG_FD_88677 | JGI IMG/M metagenome (GOLD analysis project Ga0114951, IMG submission 88677) | Freshwater microbial communities from Finland to study Microbial Dark Matter (Phase II) - AM7a DNA metaG | ecosystem: Environmental > Aquatic > Freshwater > Lake | place: Finland: Lake... | reverse complement strand
GGTTCCCTGAAATTCGGACTCACTTCTGCCATTGATTCATCGTTGGGAGGAACCGCCGGACCGGTATTCTTTGTCAGGTGCACGGGCCCATTGTCTCCCGGTTTCAGTGAAGTGAAAATAATGCAACTATTCAGCAGGGAAAACCGTTCTGATGAATTTACACTGAATGATGATCTCGTGCTGGCTTCTGCGTGCATGGAGATGTTGGGTGGAACATTGCGTCTTGAAAGCGAACAAGGCGACAGCCATGTATTTTATCTTTCAATTCCATCAGCTGCTGATCCGGATTAAAAACAAACCAAAGTATAAGGAGCAGACCTGTTAAAGTTTTCAGATCATGATCTACCAGGATTATTCAACGGAGGAACTTATAAGGGAATTGCATGAACTTCGTCAGGATCGCGATGTGTTGGATGAACTTTACAAAAGGGCACTCAACCGTGGAACGCCTGCGGAGAGGGAATTAAGCGATGCCTGGCAAAAATCGGTTAAAACCGGAAAGAGAATATTCCAACTGTTTGGCAATATGTCTCATGAGGTCAGAACACCGCTGAACGGCCTTACAGGTATGGCGGCTGTTTCGCTATCCAAAGGCAACCTGACCCATCAGCAAATCCAGGTTTTTCATGACATCGAAGAGAATGGCAATGCCATGTTTAAAACCTTGAATGATATTTTTGAGGTCATGCCCCTGTTTTCCCCCTCTGACCATGTATTCATTTCTGATGTCAATATCATGAGAGAACTGGAACATGTTCGCGAAAGGTTGACTTGTGCAGCAGAAGACATGGGCATCGAGCTGATCATCAACAAGGCTGAAGTTTTACCTGAGGCCTCTGTCAAAACTGATCCGTAGATTTTGACCAGGATTTTATCGTTCCTGATCGTTTCAGCAATCAAGGCTGCGCATGCCGGTTCTGTCGGGTTTGGGATTAAACACTGGAACCGGGAGGCCGGGGAAGCTGCCGGACCAGTATTTTTCGTTCATTCCAACCCGCCCTTCCCGGCGAGAATGAATATGGACAGCTTCCCTGGCGAATCTGAAATAGTTATGGACTTACCGGGAGAACTGGTCCTGGCTGCCGGATGCAATGATTTTATCAGGCAACCGGTTGAAAAAGATGCGTTACTTGCCCTGATGCGGAAATACTTTCCCGGCTGACCATTTGAGAACATGCGATCATGCCTGTTTTAAAAACGGAGAGATTGTTTGATACAAGTCATCGGAATGAAAAACTGATTCGGAGATAAAACCGCTAATTCCGCATTCGGCCATCCTGCCGGGAATAATATCTGCCTCACTGAAAATAAAGATCGGCAGGTTCCGATAGTAACTTCCTTCCATGGCACGGATTGCGCGGGTGGTTTCATACCCATCCATTTCAGGCATCCATGGATCCATCAATACCACGTCATAGGGTTCCCTGGACACCATCTCCACTGCTGTTTTCCCATCGGTAGCCACATCAGCCGAGACACGCCATTGATGCAAAATGTGAGAGATCAAACGCTGATTGAACAGATTGTCATCCACGACCAACACCTGCAGTCCTTCCAGATTCATTTTTTCGTTCTTTTCCATGGCTTAATAGTTGAATACCCCCTTTATATAACAACAACCGTTCCATTATGGATAATATTTCACAACAACATGATTATCAAGGTAATTAAGCACGCAAGATGACGTTCCTAATCTCAAATCGGGAAGAAAAATGCCGGATCAGGACCCCCTCCTGCAAACAGAATCACCCCGATACGATGCCGCATCCTGCGTTATGGAAATCTCTGTGCACTTATTTCGGCGAGGATATTTCATAGGACGAACTCCTGAGAAAAAATTAGTTCCTGACTCTCCAACGTCGGGAAAAATTGTCTCTGATTGAGAAAAAAGCCGATCATCCTCTGACAATATCACACTTGATATTCTGCATGTTACCTCATATTATTCACTGTGGAATGGTTTTTGTATCTGATAAATACTTTTGCCATGAACTATGGAAAATCCTGAATTTAAAAGCCTTAAAGGCTTGCGCGTACTGGTTGTTGATGATAACTTCATAACCCAGAGGCTGTCTTCGCATATTCTTGTGCAATGGCAGGTCATAGCCGACATGGCCGAGAACGGAAAAGTTGCCCTCCAGAAGGTCTCCAGCGATTTCTATGACGTAGTGCTGATGGACCTCATGATGCCGGAACTCGATGGTTACGAGGCAACGCGTGCCATCAGGTCAATGGAAGGAAACTACTTCAGAAATCTTCCCATCTATGCATTCAGCACTAATCCTGACCCCGATAAGATCAGGGAATATGAAATGAACGGACTGATCTGCAAATCACCGCTGGATGTCGCGGATTTGTATGAAAAGATCTCCCCCCATTTAAAATAGTATGTCGATCGGTCAGCTGCCAATGCCACTCAACAACCAAAACTCAATTTTATGATCAGGAAACCGATCCTTATCCTCTTTATCTTTTCAGTATTGTTTTCAGGCAGCCTATACGCCCAGGAAATCCAGAAAGTAGCACAAGCCAAAGATGCAGCATTGGCAGAAGCGCCGCCCGATACGGCCGCCAAACACTGGTTTATCCACGGAACAGGGTCGGCCCAGTTTTCACAGGCCAGTTTCACAAACTGGTCCTCCGGAGGACAAAACACGCTCGGCCTGGCAACCTGGCTTAATTTCAAGATTAATTACCGGAAAGGCAAGCACATCTGGGCCAACACCATTGACCTTGGGTACGGTTTCAATATCCAGGGCAAGGCCAGTGAAGCGAAATTTACCAAAACAAATGATAAAATCGAGCTAACCTCGGCCTACGGCTTCGAACTCAACCCAAACAGGAAATGGTACCTTACCGTGCTGGTCAATTTCCGCACCCAGTTTGCCAACGGCTTTAACTACCCCGACGATACCACCGTCATCTCCAAATTTATGGCGCCGGGATACCTCGTTGCCGGTTTGGGTGTAACCTACGCCCCGGCTAAATGGTTTACAATTTACCTGTCCCCTGCTTCGGGCCGGTTTACATTTGTCACCGATAAAATCCTTTCGGATGCAGGTGCATTTGGCGTTGAAAAAGGAAAGCAGATCAAGGGTGAGTTAGGTCCCTACCTGCGTGCCGACCTGAACAAGGATCTGGCCAAGAATATCAACCTCACTACGAATCTGGAATTGTTTACCGATTACCTCCATAATTTTGGCAATATTGATGTAAACTGGAGTTTCCTCCTGAGTCTCAAAGTCAACAAATGGCTGGCAGCATCCATCCAAACCCAGCTGATCTATGACGATGATGTCAAAATCATGGTTGATCCTTTAAAACCACTCGTTCCACGCACCCAGTTCAAAGAGCTGCTCGGCATCGGACTTACCTATAAATTCAAGTAACAGGTCATCGGAGTTCAACCGGGATCAGGAATGGAATACGTAATGGGCATGGAAATGCCTGTGCGTTTCCCCGTCGTGCCTGTGTGCATGCTCATGGATCATGTTCACGCTGATCAGAAATTCCTCATCATTCAGGATCTCCGACGCAGTGCCTGATTTCTGTATGGTATGTTCGTCAGACAACACCACGACCTGCGGCTGCAGATGATCGATAAGGTCGAGATGATGGGTCGTGAAAATAATGGTCTTGCCGGCATGGTTCAATTCCAGCAGCAACTCCACGAAAAATGTCTGCGTTTTAGGATCAATCCCTGCCAAAGGTTCGTCGACAAGGAGAATTTCCGGGTTCATGGTCAAAACCGATGCTATGGCAACTTTTTTCTTTTCCCCGCCCGAGAGCATGGTGACCGAACGATCCTTCAGGTATGAAATCCCAAGCGCCGCAAGGGTCTGAAGGGCCCTTTCGGACGATTCATCCGTGGAGCAGCCCAGCTGCAGCGGAGCAAACAGCAGTTCATCCATCACGGTAGGACAGAAAAGCTGAATGTCGGGGTTCTGGAAGATATATCCCATGCTGCCTCGAAGCCTGTTGTGGATGTTTTTATTTCCCAGCGATTTTTCGTCAATCCTGATCCGCTTGTAAAAATAATCCCCGGCATCAGGAAAGATCAACCCGTTGATAATGTTGAGCAGCGATGTTTTTCCGCTGCCGTTCTGACCGATTACTGCGAACATCGCTCCTTTGGCGATCTCAAGCGTGATATTCCTGAGAGCAGGTATTTTTCCGAAATAGGAATAATTTACGTTGTTTAAGGATATGATGTTTTCCATGACAATCTATAGGATTAAAATGGCTGCTCCGAGGAGCGCGGTACAAAGTAAAATCAAAAGATCCTTCACCGTCATTTTATTTTCACCGGCAAGAATTATTTTCCCTGCATACCCCCTTGAAATCATGGCGGCATAGGTTTGTTCATAGTTTATCTGCGACTTCTCATATAGGTACAAAATCCTGCCCGCAGCAATGCCGCGCAACGTTTCATTCCTGATATTCCTGATCATTCTTGATTTCAGCGCCAGGTAAGTCTCTTCGACCGTGCGGCAGAGAATGAAAATATATTTGTATGCCAGCCAGAATACCATCAGCAGGGTGTCGGGTATGAAAAATATCCTGAAGGCCTTCAGCAATCGCGGGAATGAGGTGCTGTACACCAACAGGAATGACAGTGAAACGGAATTGAAGACCCGCATGAAAATCCGTGCAACGATGTTGCATCCCTCCAGGGTGATTCCTATCCGGGCCGGGACATGATATATCCAGAAATCATGCGGTTCACCCAGGGAAATAATGCTGACAAGGATATCCCCTGGTGTGACCACGTTCAGCGCGGCCGGCGCCGCCAGCAGAAAACCGAACAGAAACGAAATAAGCAGGATTTGCCGGTACACCCTCGCCATGTTCAACCCGGAAAACAGAAACGCGACGGCAAGAAAACCGCTGGTACTGACCTGCGATTTGAGTGAATGGACGAAACTGATGACCAGGATCAGGTAAACAAAGGCAAGCACTTTGGTAACAGGGTTCAACCTGGCGATGAAACTGCTATTGCCTGCGCTTTCCGCCTGAAGGTAAAGAATCCTGAGACTATTTGCAGTCCCTGCAATCGTGCGTTCGATGAATGAAAACCTCGTCTTTCCGGCATCCCCGGAAAACCTGTCGCGAGGTTCTTCTGTCAGCAAAAAAGCGGGGATGTTACTTTCCATTTCTGATGATCAGCTTTGAAAGGAGCAGGGTGATGGACATGGCCAGCATGGCACCAAGGATACCTGAAACGAGATAATAGCCCGACTGGTGCATCCGTGATGAATCATCATGGCTGAAGGTATAATTCTTCAGTGGCGCTTTCCATGTTTTCGTGTATTTTGCAAGTCCTGCCGGCACATAGCCGGTAACTTCCTTCAGGGTTTCGGCCGACCATTCACCCCAGGCAGCGCCTGTATTGAAGAACATAGGAAGAAGCAAACCCGCCGGGGTCAAAACAACCAGGATGAGCAGGACAACCACGATTTTTTTCTGCAGGTTATTCATCAGTCCCTGTTGTTCTGAATGCATAAATCATTATTTGATGCTGCCTGACAAAATATTGTACAATCAGGGCAGTGATGACACCTTCAACTATGCCGAACAAAAGCAGGTGCTCAACAGCCATGGCAGGAATTGCTATTTTCAGATCATAAGGGCAGTACAGAGCCCGACCGTCAGCTCCAGAAGCAATAAGCGGCTGGATGCCGAACTCCACGCCAGTCAGGATGGCAGAAAGAACAAGACTGAGATACCCTGCAAAAAAAGCAGCCACCACAATCCTTCGGGGGGCTCTTGATTTTCCGCAAATGAGCCTGAAGATGAACCAGGCAATAAGCGGCATGAACACCGCCATATTAAAACAATTCGCCCCGATAGCCGTGATGCCGCCATCGCCGAAAATCAGCGCCTGGATGACAAGGGCAACAGAGACAGAGATCATGGCTGCCCAGGGACCAAAAAGAATTGCAATCAGGGCCGACCCCACGGCGTGGCCCGAAGAACCTCCCGGGACGGGAAGATTGAACATCATGATGATAAACGAAAAAGCTGCAGCCATTCCCAGGTAGGGAATATTCCGTGCTGGAACTTCCTTTTTGACTTTTTTTACCGCGACAGCAATAGCACCAATAAATACCCCAAAAAGTGGCAGGTATGTCTGCGGACTCAAATAACCGTCGGGTATGTGCATTGTTTACCTGGTTTAAACAGGACTACGGCACCTCTTTAACCTCACGTCCTGAAAAATTCAGGGCAAATATATACCTAAACGGCACATGTTGGTGATTTTTTCATGCCGGCCACTGACAATAAACTTCGCTGTCTCTATTCACCTTTCGATGTGCAGGTCGCTCATATTTTACAATTCGTTAACCTGCAGGATAAAGAAACCTGTTAACTTTGGTGCATGAAAGTGGCCTGTTGCAATTGCAACGCGTGGCTGATTCCCATTAATCAAGCGATGATGAAAAAACTGTTCTTATTTTTATTGTTGTGCACATTTGTGCTCACTTTTACAGCATGCTGTACCAAAGAAAGAAAAATGCAGCCCAGGCTGATTGTCGGGATCGTTGTTGACCAAATGCGGTATGACTATTTATACCGGTATTATGACCAGTACGGGCAAAACGGGTTCAAACGCCTGCTGAATGAAGGGATGAATTTCACCTATGCCCAGTACAACTATATTCCGACCTATACCGGGCCCGGCCACGCCAGCATCTATACCGGCACAACACCCTATTACCATGGCATCATCTCTAACGACTGGTATGATGTTGGCCAGAAAAAGACGGTCTATTGCGCAAGGGACACCAATTACCGCACGGTCGGCGCCACCGGCAATGCAGGCCGGATGTCGCCTGAAAACCTGTTATCTTCCACCATGACCGACCAGCTTCGCTTGTCGGACAATGGCCATTCAAAGGTATTTGCGATATCACTTAAAGACCGGGCTGCCGTTCTTCCCGGGGGGCATATGTCCAATGCAGCCTACTGGTATGATGGCAAAAGCGGGAATTTCATTACGTCGACCTATTACTGCAAGGAACTCCCTGCATGGGTTAAGCGGTTCAATGAGCAGAAACTTCCGGACAGGCTGATGGGTTCAGGGTGGAACCTGGAACAAGGCAGAAATTATGAATCCTCCTTTCCCGATAACGGTCCAGGGGAAGAAGACATTTTCAGGGAGGGAAAAACCACCTTCCCGCATCTCTTTACCAGGTTGTCGGACACGCTGAAACGCGAGCTTATCAGGAGTACCCCTTTCGGTAATGAACTGCTTGCGGGTTTCTTCACTGAACTGTTGAAAAACGAGAAGCCGGGACAAAGTGACTATTGCGATTTTCTCTCCATCTCTTTTTCCTCCACCGACTATGTAGGTCATGCCTACGGCCCTAACAGTGTGGAAGTTATGGATACCTACCTGAAACTTGACAGGCAGATCGAACGAATCCTCGACACCCTCGACCGGCTGGCCGGTAAAGGGAATTACCTGTTATTCCTCACGGCCGATCACGGGGTGAAGCCCAACAGCAGCTACCTTGAAGCCAACAGGATCCATGCAGGCCGCGAAAGGACAAAAGGGATGAAGGAACAACTTAATGACTATTGCAAAAGCCATTTCGGCACGTCGCGAATCATTGAAGCCATACAAGACAACCAGATCTACCTGAACCATACCGTACTTGACTCTATGAAACAAAGTGTCGGTGATGTTGACAACAAACTGATCAGTTTCATGCGACGGGCGTTCCCATTTATAGGGATTATACTGACCAGGGAAGAGCTTATTGCGAAACCACCGGAAAGATCAATGAATGCCTTTATCCTCAATGGTTTCAATATCCGGAGATCAGGCGATCTTTTGTTTGAGATGAACCAGAATTATCTTGTTTCAGGTTCAGGTGAAAAGGGTACTACACACGAATCCTCCTATGATTACGACACCCATATTCCCATGATCTTTTTCGGATGGCATGTCAAACCGGGCGAATCAAACCAGGAGGTTTACGTGGAAGACATCGCTCCCACCATCACCAACCTGGTTCATATCCAGGAGCCCGATGCCACCATCGGCATCCCTATAATCCATTGAAAAACCAGGGGTATTTGCCACTATGCGCCTGAATGCCCCTTCTGCTCCAGGCAGGCCTTCGCTTCCGCCGGAGTGCCCAGGAGAATTGCAAGCCACCGGGTTTTCTCATTCTGCTCCAGGATGATCTTGATGGTCATCGTAAGCGGCACTGAAAGGAACATCCCCACCGTTCCGAAAAGAAAGCCCCAGAAAAGCAGGGAAAGAAACACAACCAGGGTTGACAACCCCAGGCCCCTGCCCATGATCTTCGGTTCAATAAAATTTCCCAGTACATTGTTTACCAGCAGGAATGATCCCAGCGTCCACAATGCACCACCAAGGCCGAGTTGCACCAGGGCAAAAAGAACGGCCGGCGCCGCGGCAATAATCGAGCCGATGTTCGGGATGTAGTTCATCAGGGCGGCTATTAACGCCCACAGGAGCGGGTAGTCAACGCCCACAATGAGCAGGGCAATGTAGATCAGGATTCCGGTTAGCAGGCAAATCAAAGTTTTGATCCCAAGATAGTGGCGGATGTTTTTCGTGATGGTTGAAAAGTAGTCAATAGACCTATCCGATCCGGCAAGGATGGCCCTTGCTTTAATGTTGAAACTGCCGAACTCGCCCAGGGTAAAGAGGACGATCAGAAAGATCAGGAACGTATTCCCCATCATGCTCAGAAACCCGTTCACTGCACCGGCCGTGAATGCGAGGACCCTGGCCGGCTGAATGATCCCCGACAACTGTTCTTCGCTGATGTTCATGCCTTTGGAGGTCAGGAAATGAATGAAGGTTTGGCTGATGGTGTTCAGGGTTGTTTCGTATTTCGCCACGTTTCCTGTGAAGGAGGAGATGGTTCCTCCTATCACAAAACCAAACCCCGAGAAGAGCAGTACCATTCCCAATAAGACAATGAGCAGGGCAAGGCCGCCCGGCATTCCTTTTTTCTCGAGCCAGCCGATGGGTTGCGCGCAGATGATGCTGATGAAAAGGGCGAGCAAAAACGGGGTTATGATCGATTGCGCATAAATGATGCCCGCAATGATGACGATCAGCGCTGCAATAATTACAACAGGGGAACTCTCGGGTGATCCTGTACTTTTGCTGTTCATGTTGACATGGGTTTAAAGGAGGGATACTGGCAGTCTCTTTCGTTGCAGACAAAGTTCAACTTTTTTTTGAATTATTGCAGGCGAGGCGAGTCCATTTTTATTTTTTTCTGTTCCGGTGCAAAATTCCTGGTCGCCTGAACAATTTTATGAGATATGAATTATCTTTGTAAGAGTTCAAGTGAGTACCCTGGAAATTTGAATTCCGGGAAATTTTCTTATCACCTCCTGAATATGAAACCAATACTCCTTCCCGTTTTTATCCTGGTTCAGGCCGCCCTGTACGGCCAGCTGAGCTGGGTTCAGAAAGACAGTCTCCCATCCCTGGGACGATACAATCATGTATCCTTTGTCATCGGCAACCATGGCTATGCAGGCCTGGGGGCCGTCAATGCAGAACAACGGATCTATTCCCCCACCCTGTTCAGGTATGACCCATCAGAAGATAACTGGGTTCAACTGGCCGATTTTCCCGGCGGAGGCCGTTATGGTTCAACAGCCTTTACCATAAATGGCAGAGGGTACATATGCCTGGGCGTTGATAATTCACACAATATGCACTCCGATGTTTGGGAATTCAACCCGGAAACCGGGGCCTGGACCGAAAAATCTGACTTCGCTGGAGGGAATCGTTACAGTGCCTGTTCATTTGTTATCGGAAACAAGGCCTATGTAATTGGCGGTTCCATCAACGATGGAAACAATTACCTGAACGACGTATGGTGTTATACCCCCGAAACGGACACCTGGACACAGAAAACAAGCTTGCCTGCTGCCCATAAATCGTGCGCCGTAGCTTTCAGCATCAACGGGAAAGGGTATGTTGCCGGCGGATCAAGTTCTACCATGTCGCCGGAGAAGGATTTTTACGAATACGACCCGTCAACCGACTCCTGGAACCGGCTTCCCGACATGCCGGAACCAAGAACAGGGGCAGTGGCTTTTGTCATGGGTGATACAGCATACGTTGGCACAGGGTGGAACAATTATGTCACCCGTAAAACATTCGTGGCATATTCCCTGACGGCAAATTCATGGTCAGCCATGCCTGTTCCTCCCCAGGATTTCAGCGAGCGGGTATTCAGTACAGCATTTGTGATAGGAAACACCGGGTATGTGATAGGCGGCCGGACAGACCCGTATGATCCTTTTTACGGAAGTGGGGAAATGCTGCAGGACCTATGGGCATATACCCCCTGCATTTTACCGGTGCCGCGTTATACTTATTTGGTAAACAATACCGTTGCGACCTTTGCCGATTCTTCCACCGGTGCAACTTCTTACCATTGGAACTTTGGAGACGGCACATTCTCGGATGAAAAAAATCCTGTACACACCTTCACTAATGGGGTTTTCAACGTTTGCCAGGTTGTTTCCAACGGATGTGGAAGCGATTCCACATGCAAGTCTGTTCAGATCAATTGTACACCGCCAGTGTCCAGGTTTTTCAGCTCGTATGGATACCCGGAAGCGCAATTCACCGACTCATCCGTCACCGGCTGGCTGATTTCCCGGCTCTGGGATTTTGGCGACAACACCACATCAACCGATCAAAATCCGCTTCATGTATATAACTCTCCTGGCACTTACCACGTGTGTCTTACGGTAACCGACTCCTGCGGAACCGACACGCACTGCGAAAACATTTACATGCTGCTCCCGTTAACCCTGAATATTTCTGTAACGCCATCGGCTACAAACGACCTGAAGGCGGAATTCAGCGACCTTACGCCCGGAACAACATACTGGAAGTGGAAATTTGGTGACGGTGATTCAGCTGCGGTTCAAAACCCGTCGCACCTATACAGGGAATATGGCACCTACGTTGTTTGCCTCACAGCCGGGAACAGCACATCGGCTGGTACTTTATGCCGGGACGAGCTTATTTCGGTAAATCCGCTGCTGCACATGACCACCCCGGTAAGTGTTTACCCAAACCCCTCCACCGGCAGGATGTTCCTAAGATTCTACGATACATTCTCTGTATCAGATGTTTATGTGGAGGACCAATATGGCCGACATGTTTACCGTCGGCACATCTCCTCTCCCGGCCTTACAGCACCAGCGGAGGTGGATCTTTCGGGGCTTTCAGCAGGGATCTACTTTGTGCATGTAAATTGTGACAGCTATAGTAAGGTGTGGAAGATCATCCTCCGCTGACAAGACCAGTTCCATACAATTTTACTCCTAATTCAGTGTTATTGTGACGAATACACCGGGATTCTTCATATATTTGCACAAAAATTGTGGATGAAAAAAAATGTCTCAATAGCTGCCGTTTTGCTGCTCCTGTTTTCAGGTTGCCATAAAACCCCTGAAAATACCGTAGTGCTTAAGATGTCAGAGCTCACCGCACCCGCACAGTTCAACTGGAGCACGGTGAAAACTGTCTCCCTGCATCTAGCCAATATACCTGCAGGCATTATCCGTGTATCCTCGGCCGATGAATCAGAATTATACATAAAAGCCATGGGTGACGGGGTCCAGACAAACATGGACCTTTCTATAACGCTTCCTTCTTCTGTTAATGCTATCCGCATCAACTCCTATCCGGTTACCATAAGTTCAAATTCTGTTGATTTTGCCTTTCCGGTCGCGAAGGCAGCCATGGTTACCAACTATTCCATGAATTTTAACGGAACAACCCAGTGGATAAAAGTAGCCAATGCAACCAACCTGGGCTTCACCAACCAGTACAGCGTTTCAGCCTGGGTTAAGGCAGACCGCCATCAAACGGCAAAGATCATTGAGAAGGGCGACTGGGACGGACTAGGACTTGGGCAGGACCTGTGGAATGGCTGGCAAACAAGCGTTGCCTTCAGCGACGGCACTTCAGCCGTATTGGCCTGGGGCTCGGGACGTCCTGTATTAAACCAGTGGTACCATCTTGTTGGAACATACGATGGGGTTAACGTTAAACTCTTTGTAAACGGATCGTTGAAAAATTTCGTTGCCAGCACAAAAACGATCAGAACAAACGGAAGGTATATCTCTATCGGATCAGATGCCGGCGCCCAGAAGTTTTTCCAGGGATTGCTTGATGAAGTTACCATCTGGAACACTGCCATGACCCCCGAACAGGTAACAACAGCACGAACAACAGGGTTTACGGGCGGAGAAAACGGCATAAAAGGATACTGGAAGTTCAATGAAGGAACCGGGTCCACTTGCACTGACCTTAGCCCTGACCACTACAACGGCGCGAATAACGGGGCCCTCTACTCAACCGAAGTCGGATACGGGATGACCGTAGATACCGATGGCGACGGCGTTCCCGACAGTTATGATGATTATCCGCTTGACAACACCCGTGCCTTCAACAATCACATCCCTTCCAATGGTTTTAATACGCTCGTATTTGAAGATTTGTGGCCGGGACAGGGGGACTACGATTTCAATGATCTCGTTGCCGGTTACCGGATTAATACCATCACAAATGCCCAGAATAAAATTGTAGAGACCAGGGCTGATTTTGCTTTCAGGGCGATTGGCGGCAGCTTCAGAAACGGTTTCGGTTTCCAGCTTACAGGAAGTACAATTCCTTCCGCAGCCATTACATGCACAGGTTCTGTTTTGCATGAAAACTATATCTCCCTGTTAACGAACGGTCTTGAAGCCCAGCAGGCACATCCGACCATCATCGTGTGTGACAATGTCTATAACATCCTTCCCGGCCAGAGCGGTGTTACCGGGGTCAATGTTGTACAGGGCATCCCCTTCATTACCCCCGACACGGTCAGCATCCATCTCACGTACACTCCCAATACCTATACCCTTAACCAGTTGAACATAACCGCCTTTAATCCGTTCCTCATCGTAAATAAAACACGCGGCAGGGAGGTTCATCTTGCCAACTTTACACCTACCTCGCTGGCCGATCCCACGTATTTCGGCACAGCCAACGACGACAGCCACCCGGCATCAAACAAATATTATAAAACAAAAGCAAATCTTCCATGGGCACTGAATATCCCCGGCAACTTTGCCTATCCCTTTGAAAGGAAAGATATCCTCAGCGCTTATTTAAAAATGGCGGCCTGGGCCCAGAGCGACGGCAACGAATATGCCGACTGGTATACCAATCTTTCCGGGTACAGGAACAATGCGAACGTTTATCAGCCATAACAGCAATAACCCGCCCTACCTTCAATGAGAAAATACCTTATTTTAATTACGCTTTTCCTTTACTTAGGTCACGTAACGGCACAGCTGACCTATTCGAAAGAAATCGAACAACAAATAAAACAGGTTGAAAACAGCCTGGCCGGACGGGTAATTATTAATGGCAAAGCCGATAATATTGTTGACCGTATGGCATATTTTCATGTTAACGGGATAAGTATTGCGGTTGTAAAGAATTATCAAGTGATTTGGGCCAGGGGATATGGCTGGGCAAATGAAAAAGAAAAGCGCCCTGTCACCATTGAAACGCTGTTTAAACCTGGTTCCATCAGCAAATCTTTGAATGCCGTTGGCGTGTTAAAGCTGGTTCAGGACAATAAACTGGATCTTTTCAAAGACATTAATGACTATTTAAAGTCATGGAAATTCCCCTACGACAGTGTATCCAAAGGGAAAAAAATCACCATGGCTCAATTGTTAAGTCATACGGCCGGCTTATCGGTGTATGGCGGTTTTCCGGGTTATGACGCAAAAAGTAAAATCCCCACCATTCCTGAAATCCTGGATGGCATGGCGCCTGCCAATACCCCACCTGTCAGGTCTTTATTTGAACCCGGGTTGAAATTTCAATATTCCGGAGGAGGGATCATTATCTCGCAACTCATTATTGCCGATGTTACTCAGCAACCGTACGAGAAATTCATGTATGATCAGGTGCTTAAACCCATGGGAATGACTCACAGTTTCTACAGAGCTGCTCCGCCTGCAACAGACAAACTTACTCAACTAGCTTCAGGGTATACAAAAGATGGTGTTGAAGTTGAAGCAACATTTCGTCATTATCCCGAACAGGCGCCGCTGGGATTATGGACTACCCCGACCGATTTGTGCAACTACATCGCAGAGATCCAATTGGCCTGCCAGGGTAAATCATCTAAAGTTTTAAACCAGAAAATGGCCCGGTTGCATCTCACGCCTTACATAGATTCAGATGCGGCTTTGGGAACCTTCGTGCAGGAGCGCAATGGTGAAAAATATTTCTTTCATGACGCCGGGAATGAAGGATTCAGAGGTTTATATTTTGCAAGCGTTGAAGGAGGAAACGGTGTTGCAATATTTGTAAATTCAGATGAGGGCACTATTATCCTGGAACTGCTGAATAGTGTAGCTTCAGTATACGACTGGAAAGGTTTTGATAAGGCGGTAAATGTAAATACAAAAGCAATTCCTGATTCAATGGCACAAAAATATGTTGGCGTGTACCTCTATGATGGGAATATAGCAGAAGTAACCAATGGCAAAGACGGATTATTTTTCTGGACGCAAGGTCAGAATTGCAAAATGCATTTTACTACCGATAAGGATTTTATAAATATTGAGTTCCCTTCCTCAAAATCATTTATCCTGGACAGTTCCGGAACTGTTACAGGCTATTCGAGGAAACTTAACGGCAAAGAATTCCCGCCGGCAAAGAAATTTACCAGGATTGATACATTGAGAACCAACAAAGACCAGATTAATGCCTTTGCATGGCACTTGCTGGAGACTAAAAGATTTGATGAAGCAATTGCATATTTAAACCGGGGATTAGCACTTGAACCGAATGACATTACCGCTGCTGTCTATCTGGCTCATTGCTTTCTGTTCAAAAACGAATATGATAAAGCGATAACCTTATATAAAGGGTATTTTGGCGCGAAAAAGGAGGATCAAGCATCGTTAAAAGAGATGATAAAACAGGATTTTGAATCTTTCCAGAGAAACGGTTTTGATAGGGCCCTGGTGAAAAAGGCCTCTGGAGCGCTTGGACTGTAGATGCACAATCACAACAAGCATCCTTTAGCAGCTGTTTTTGGCAAAGCCGTAGCTATACTATTTGTTTTCTGCGACTTAACCACAAAGGCGAAAAAGGATACACAAAGGCGAATAAGGATGATAATTTCCCGGGAGATTTCTTCGTGCGCCTTCGCGACCTTTAAAAAGTCGTAAAGCTAAATCTGGTTAAGAATTTTGGCTTATTTTTACGGCTTCAGAAAAATTGAAACCTAATCTCTGGCAGTGTTCCCTGTATGCTTTATTCAAAAAAACCTGTGATCAGTAATGGCGGTATCTCAAGACACACAAATCTAACTGGTTGAACAGGGTTACTCATGTCAGAATTCTTCATCATACTTTATCGTTTTTTTCGTCATAACAGGTGGTTTTTCTACCTGTTCATGGTGGTTTTGATCGGATTTATCGTGTTGTTCGCTTCCAGGATCAGGCTTGAGGAAGATATCTCCGGGCTGACCCACGGAGATGCGAAGCTGAGCCGGTATGAGTATGTGATCCGGAACTTCAGGTTTGCCGATAAGCTGGTTGTTAATTTTTCGATGACCGACACTGTTGCAGAAGCTGATCCGGATAAACTGATTTCGGCGGCTACCGCACTCCGCGACAGCCTCACAGCCAAACTTGATTCAACGTGCATCCGGGATATATTCCTGGAAATGAACGATTCCCTCTTCCAGGTTACGCAGGATATCATGGATAAGCACCTTCCGTTGTTTCTAAACGAGGCCGATTATCGCACCATCGACAGCATGTTACTCCCGGGGAGGATGGAAAGCATATTGCAGGGAAACTACCGGATGATGGTATCGCCCGCAGGCATGATGATGAAACAGTGGATTGCCAGGGATCCGCTTGGCATTTCGCGGCTTGCGCTAGGCAAACTTGCAACACTCAGGCTCGATGACCAGTTCACCTACTATAACGACTGCGTGTTTTCACAAGACAAGAAACACCTGCTGATGTTCATCACCCCGGCGAAACCGGCAACGGAAACCAGCAGTAATGCAAAGCTGGTTTCAACCCTGCAGCGGTGCATCGCAAACATGAGACAGGAAAGGCCAAATCCTGTCAGCGCCGAATATTTTGGGTTCGCTGCGACGGCCGTTGGCAACGCCCGCCAGATTAAGATTGACATTTTCCTGACCCTGGCAATTGCCCTGGTATTGATATTTCTCCTGGTGGGTTGGTATTTCCGGAATTTCCTCGTGCCGCTGCTTGGGTTCGTGCCGGCGTTTTTTGGTGGAGGACTTGCATTGGCCGTTTTATCTGTCTGTAAGGGCAACGTCTCTTTCATCGCCCTTGGGATCGGTTCCGTGATCCTTGGCCTTATCATAGATTATGCACTGTACCTGGTAAACCATTACCGGCGTAAAAAATCGGTGGAGCAGGTTCTGGCCGACATGACCCATACCATCCTGATGTGCAGCCTGACCACCATCGGTGTTTTTCTCTGCCTCACTTTTCTCGGTTCCTCCGTACTTCACGACCTGGGATGGTTTGCATCGATCAGCGTTTTCGGCGCATCCATCTGTTCGCTGGTCATCCTTCCGCAATTCCTTGGCAAAAGAATGCTACCCGGTGAAAATCATCGACCAGGCATCAATTTCATTGACAGGGTTGCAGCCATCGACCCCGGGGAGAAAAAATGGCTGTTGGTAATGTTGGCAGTGGCAGGGATTATAAGCATTTTCGTTACCGGCAAAGTTGTTTTTGAGAAGGATCTGAATTCCCTGAATTACATGCCGGAGCCCCTCAGGAATGCCGAAAAACATCTCGAGTTGCTCTCCGGAAGAAAATTTAAACAAGTCTATATCGTTTCAACCGGCAAAAATCCCAATGAGGCCCTGAAACTGAATGAGGTTGCGCGGAGGAAACTGGAGACACTGAAAACGGAAGGCAGAATCCATGATTTTTCAGGAATTGGCGCCCTGCTGCTCTCCGATTCATTGCAACGTGAACGACTGAACAAATGGCATGAATTCTGGACAGATGAACGAAAAGCATCATTTATCAGCCAGTTAACCAGGGATGGAAAGAAGATCGGGTTCAGCGAGGGTGCATTTTCCGGAATAACATCCATGCTGGCTGCCGATTATACCACGATCCCGCCTGCAAACCAACTGACGCTGCAAAAGGCGCTTTTAAGCGATTGGATCAATGAAACTCCTGAAATGACCATGGTATCGTCTATTGCAAAGGTTACAGAGGATGAGAAACCGGCCGTTTATGAGTCTTTTTTGCACGTTCCCGGCATGGTGGTTTTCGACAGGCAACACCTGACAACCCGGTTCGTTGAAAATGTCAGGGCAGACTTTGAATTGCTGGTTACCCTGTCGATGATCTTTGTAACGCTGTTGTTGCTGATCTCCCTGGGCCGGGTTGAACTCGCCCTGATCACTTCCCTGCCCATGTTTATCAGCTGGCTGATCACCCTGGGCTTCATGGGCATTACCGGAATCAGGTTCAATATCTTCAACATCATCATCTCCACATTCATTTTCGGGCTTGGGGTCGACTACAGCATCCTGATGATGCGTGGTTTATTAAGCAGGTATAAGACCGGCGTGGATGACATGAAGACCTACCGTGTCTCCATCATCCTCTCATCGGCCACAACACTGATCGGGGTTGGAGCGCTCTTCTTTGCCCGCCATCCGGCCCTCCGGTCAATTGCACTGATTTCTGTCGTAGGCATAGTAAGTGTCGTAATTATTTCCATCACGGTACAATCATTCCTGGCCAAATGGTTTTTGCTCGCTCCGCTGCAACGGAAAAGCTACCCTATGACAGCCCGGAACATTTTACAGGCTGTGTTTATCGCATGGATCCCCATCTCGCTGTTTGCCTTTATCCTGGTTATTTACGGAAACCTCATCAACCCGCTCCTGCCACTTCCGAAGCAGCGCAAACAGCTGGTGTTTCATCATTTCTTCAGGTTCCTTTGCGATTTTTACATTAAACTGAATTTTCCCCGTTACCATGCCATTGAAGGCGACAGAGAGGAGTTTCAGCGCAAACCCGCGATCATCATCTGCAACCACCAGTCGCTGATCGATACCCCTGCCCTGCTGCGGCTTCACCCTAAAATTGTCATACTCACCAGTGACTGGGTTTTCAGGAACCCGGTATTCGGGCCGGTTGCCCGGGTGGCAGGATTCATCCCCGTATCCGAAAACATCGACAACTCCCTGGCACTGATCAAACAAAGAGTCGACGAGGGTTACTCCATCCTGATCTTTCCTGAAGGACACCGTTCCAGCAATGGACAGATCGGTCGTTTTCACCGCGGGGCTTTTTATATTGCCGAGAAACTCGGCCTCGATATCCTGCCGCTCATGCTGCATGGCGGTGGCGACTTTCTGCCGAAAGGGATTTTCTGGGGAAAGCCAAACCGCTTGTTCACGCAGATCCTGCCGAGGATCACACCAGATGACCATTCGTTCGGTACAAGCTACTCAATGCGTTCGAGGCTTATCCGAAAATATTACCGTGAAAAATATCCGGAATACAAGACGATGCATAACACCCCGGGTTCCAACGCCATGAACCTGAGGCTCAATTATGTTTTCAAGGGGCCGGTGCTGGAATGGTATCTCCGCGTCAAAATGAAGCTGGAAAATAATTTTGAAACATGGTGCAGGCTGGTGCCGCGACAGGGTGATATCCTCGACCTTGGTTGCGGTTATGGTTACATCTCCTACATGCTGATGCTTACTTCAGATCAACGGTACATAACCGGGGTTGACTACGACCTGAAAAAAATCACGGTGGCCGTTAACGGGTATCTGAAAAACGACAGAATCACTTTTGTTCATGCCGATGTTGCCGAATACCAATTCCCCGCGATGGATGCATTCCTGCTGGGCGACATACTGCATTACCTACCCCGTGAAAAACAGCAACAGCTCCTGGCCAGATGCATCAGCAATCTTAATACCGGGGGCATCATCCTCATCCGGGAAGGGAATGCCGACATGAAAACAAAGCACAAGCGCACAAAGCTCACCGAGTTTTTCTCCACCAGGATAATCAGGTTCAATCAATCGGATCACGGGGAGCTCTGCTTTTTGTCGGAAGGCATCCTCCGGAAGATCGCTGAAAACGAAGGCTTAACCTTTGAAACCATTGGTCAGAATCAACTGACTTCAAATAATTTCTACGCCATGCGGAGGCCCTGAACAAACAGGCGCAATTCCCGGCAAATGAGCAGGAATCATTGTCATTTATCTTTGTAAAAGTTCTAATTTCGCAGGGTTTTCCCAATCATGCAATGAAAAACAAGATGATTTAACCGGATTCATATGTTAAAACAAATTTATCGCAATCTCATGCGTTTCACCGACGGTGCCTTATACGGGTTTGTAGGCCCATTCAGCGTATTATACATCATACCCCAATTCCTGATGAAAATGGTAAAGATCAAATCCCTGCCGGGATTTGGCATTCCAGGTGTGGAAATTGCCGGTATTGTCTTTATGTGGTCAGGCGCTGCACTGGCGATCTGGTGCTCGGTTCTTATGTTTTTATTTGGAAAGGGCACCCCGCTTGTCACATCTGCACCGCAAAAAATCATGGACCGCAATATCTACGGAAAAGTACGCAACCCTATGATGTGGGCGCTGTTCCTGGTGGTTTTCGGTGAAATCCTCACCTTCGGGCAGCTCATCCTGGTGGTTTGGCTGGCCGCCATGTGCAGGATCATCTATCTGATCGTGGTCAATTATGAAGAACCGCAGCTGGAGCGCCGTTTTGGTGACAGCTGGAACGAATATTGCAAGCGCGTCCCGGCCTGGTTTCCACGAAGGACGTAGGACGTGGGACGTAAATCCAAAATCGTAAATCGTAAATCGTAAATCGTAAATCGTAAATCGTAAATCAATTGTTTCATGTCTTCCTGGCAAGGTAAAAGCAGGGGTAACATTCTTGGATACAGGATCTTTGTGTGGAGCATAAGGAACCTGGGGCTGGATTTTGCTTATTTCCTGCTGCTTTTCGTTTGTGGCTATTTCGTTTTCGCCTCCGGGAAGGCATTCCGTTCAATTTTTTACTACTTTCATACAAGGCTTGGCCTTTCATCGTTCAGATCGGTTGTGAATATCTTCAGGAATTACTATTTGTTCGGGCAGGTTTTAGTTGACAAGACCGCTGTTCTTTCAGGAGGGAACCACAACATCAAATTTGTGCTCGAAGGAAAAGAAGAGTTGCTCAGGATGCGCGACGGTGGCATCATCATCAGCGGTCACATTGGCAACTGGGAAGTTGGCGGAAAAGCACTTGATTTTCTGCAGAAAAAGATCAACCTTGTCGTTTTTGATGCAGAGCACCAGGTTATCAGTAAATACATGAGCGATACCCTGTCCGACCGGAATGTCAGTTTTATAAAAATCGGCGACGATTTTTCATATATGCTGGCGATCAAGGAGGCTCTTGCCAATAAGGAGATCATTGCCCTGCATGGCGATCGTTTCGTCGACGGAAACCAGACCGTCATCATTGATTTCCTTGGCGAACCTGCCCGGTTTCCCACAGGTCCGTGGCATATTGCCTCCCATTTCAATGTCCCGGTTTCCTATGTATTTGCAGTGAAGGAATCGCGCCACCAGTACCGGTTTTTTGCATCTCCGCCAAAACCCGTTCCCTCAATGAAAAACCTGAAGACGCGAAATGAAACGGTTATCGAACCAATCAGGGAATATATCGCAGAACTTGAAAAAACTGTGCGGAACTACCCGCTCCAGTGGTACAATTATTACGATTTCTGGAATACCGGGCAGTGATTCACCCTTTCGGCCGGTAGCATAAACAGTTGTGATTGGTGACCGCCCGGAAGCTTTGATACTTCTGCCGATGAATTTCCGCATAAATCATTCAACGCACAACGAAACGATGTTCAAAAAACTGCAAATTCATATAAATCAATTTTTTACAACGCAGCACTTAAAGATGCTTTTAACTGGCGTGCTGTTGGTAACATCTGTGAATTCTTTCTTAAAAGTTTCCGGGCAAACAGCGCGGGTGGGGATCTTCACAGACTGCCAGTATTGCAACTGTGAAACGGAGGGGGCAAGGAATTATACGTTGTCACTATCCAAACTCGACAAGTGCATCCAAGTCTTCAATTCACTTCCGCTGGATGCTGTCTTCCATCTTGGCGACATGATCGATCATGACTACAGGAGTTACGACAGTATTCTTCCCCGTTTTCAGAAGTTCCTTCCCCCGTTGCACCTGGTCCTTGGCAACCATGATTACGTTATTAAAAGCAAGTATAAACCCGGGCTGCTCGAGCATGTGGGGATAAAAGAGGATCATTACGTGGTTGACCTTGGAGCCTGGCGGTTCATTATCCTGAACGGCGATGACCTGAGTTTTTTTGCCCCGCAGGACAAGAAGCACAAACAAGAGCGGAACGATGTGGTATATGACCAGTTCGAGCATCTGCACATCAACGGGCTGCCATGGAATGGCGGGATCGGCAGGGACCAGATGGGTTGGCTGGAAAAGCAGCTCGATGCCTCGGAGCGGGCCCGTCTGAATGTGGTTATAGTGTGCCATTTCCCGTTGTTTACAAAACCAAACCACAACCTGTTCAACAACAAGGAGGTTTTCAACCTGATCGCACGATATGCCTGCGTTAAGGCTTACTTTAACGGCCATTATCATTCCGGGGATTATCAACTCAGGGAAGGAATCCACATGGTTAATTTCAAAGGTATGGTTGACACGGAAAATAATGCATTCTCAGTCGTCACACTCACATCCGACAGCATCCTGATCAAAGGTTATGGCAGGGAGCCAAACAGGAACCTGAAGATCAGGCAGAGGGCAGAGCGGTAGCTTTCATCCAACGAGATGATAACAGGTTTTTTTGTTGTTTGCAGTTTTTTGCTTACGTTTGTTTTCAAAACAGATCCTCCCATGCCACGATTCTCCGCGCTCATTTCAGCCATACTTCTGGCTCTGTCATTTGTATCCTGCCACCCGGCAAAAAACACATCAAACAATGAAACAAAGTCAGATTCAGTTATAAAACCATTCATTATGAAAAGTCATTTCGGATTTACCGGCAATAAGAAGGTTTTCCTCTATACCCTGGCCAATGGGGCGGGAACAACGGTTAAGATAACAAACTACGGGGCAATCATCACCTCCATCCTGGTTCCGGATAAAAATGGAAAAACTGGCGACATTGTCCTGGGATACGACAGTCTGGCCGGGTACGTTGCCAACAGCCCCTACTTCGGGGCCATTGTGGGACGCTATGCCAACCGCATTGCCAAAGGTTTGTTCACCCTCGATGGAAAACAATATAAACTCGCAGTCAACAACGGGAATAACAGCCTTCACGGAGGAATCAGGGGATTTGACAAGGTGGTGTGGGATGCCCGCGAAATAAAAGATACTTCAGCAGTTTCCCTTGAACTCACATACCTTAGCAAAGATGGTGAAGAAGGTTATCCCGGGAATCTCAAAGTGAAGGTCACGTATACCCTGGATAATGCGAATGACCTGACGATGGTTATTGAAGCTGAAACCGACAAACCCACGCCTGTGAACCTTGCCAACCACAGTTATTTCAACCTCAGTGAAGCGGACACGGATATTCTGGGGCACCAGCTCACCCTGTTTGCCTCACAGTTCACACAGGTTAACGATGAACTGATTCCTACAGGGAAACAACCTGAAGTAAAGGGTACACCCATGGATTTCATCCAGCCCCACCTGATTGGCGAGCGAATTGGTTCGGTCAAAGGCGGATACGACCACAACTATGTCCTTGTAAAACAGGAAGGTCCTCTGGCGCTGGCGGCAAGGCTGTATGATCCCCGCAGCGGGCGGCAGCTGGAAATATCGACCACACAGCCGGGAGTCCAGTTCTATTCAGGTAATTTCCTTGACGGCACAATTCATGGCAAAGGAGGCAAAGCATACAATAAGCACTACGGTCTCTGTCTTGAAACCCAGCATTTCCCTGATTCTCCGAACCAGCACGCATTCCCGAATACCATTCTGAAGCCTGGTGATAAGTTTTCAGAGACGACGGTTTACCGGTTTTCGGTAGAGAAATAAAAAACAAACTGTCAGATTCCTAGTATTTCTGGGGAACAAAGGTCTGCTCCGACATGGGAGGCCGCACGTAGGACTTGTCCTTTTCAAGCGGCGGCAGGATGATGGCTTCGCGGGGAACATCTTCATGAGGCACCAGGCTTAACAGGTGGCTGATGCAATTAAGGCGGGCCCTGCGTTTATCATCGGCCTCCACGACATACCAAGGCGAGAGCTTGGTGTCGGTATAGGAGAACATCTCATCCTTGGCCTTCGAGTAGTCGACCCATCGCGAGCGTGATTCCACATCCATCGGGCTGATCTTCCACCGGCGTGTAGGGTCGCTGATCCGTTGTTTAAAACGCCGTTCCTGTTCCCGGTCGCTCACCGAAAACCAATATTTGATCAGGATGATACCCGACCTTATCAGCATCGTTTCAAAATTAGGGCATGACCGCAGGAAATCCCAGTATTCGGCTTCGGTACAAAACCCCATCACACGCTCCACCCCTGCCCTGTTGTACCAACTGCGGTCGAAGAGTACCATTTCGCCTGCAGCAGGCAGGTGGGAAACATAGCGTTGAAAATACCACTGTGTTTTTTCCTTTTCAGTAGGTACGCCAAGAGCAACGACACGACATACGCGGGGATTCAGGCTTTCGGTAATCCGTTTGATGGCGCCTCCCTTTCCTGCCGCATCCCGTCCTTCGAAAAGGATCACAACCCGCAGGCCTGCGTACTTGATCCATTCCTGCAACCTGACTAACTCAACCTGTAGTTTTACAATCTCCTGCTCATACATATCCCTGGGAAACTTACCAGCCCCTTCTTCTTCATGATCACCAAACACTGTATCAGGTGTTAGCGGAAGTTCCTCCCTGGCCTGCACCTTTTTCGATTTTTCCTTTGGTTTTTCCTTTTTATGACCCATGGGGGAATGACAATTTACGATTTACGATTTACGATTTACGATTTTCGATTTACGATTTCCCAAATTTTCAAATCCTCAAATTCCCAAATTTTCAAATTTCCTTAACCCCATCCGAAATTTCTGCGAGGTAAAAATCGGCCTTTAATCCTGTTTTCAACTGGTATTCACGGCCAACCACTTCAATAAAGTTTTCCACCGCATCTTCGCGCACCAGGCTAACAGTACAACCGCCAAAACCGGCGCCGGTCATGCGGGATCCTACCACCCCGTTGATTTTCCAGGCTTCACCCACCAGGGTGTCAAGCTCAAAGCCGGTTACTTCGTAATTGTCGCGCAACGATTGGTGTGAGGCATTCATCAGGGCGCCAAATTGCAGGATATCCCCCTTCTGTAAGGCTGAAACGGCATTCAGAACACGCTGGTTCTCTGAAATAATGTGGCGGGCCCTGCTTCGGATCAACTCATCGGGAATGATCTCCTGCATTTTGAAGAACTGCATGAAACTGAGCTCGCCAAGTTTTGAAATAGGGGTATTCATGCTAAGGTAAGTTACCGCCAGCTGGCACTCGGCTACCCGTTCGTTGTACTTCGAATCGGCAAGGCCGCGCTGTTTATTGGTGTTGGCAATGATCAGCGCGAACCCGTTCGTTACAAACGGAACGCGTTTGTATTCCAATGTCTTGCAATTCAGAAAAATAGCGTTGTCCTTTTTCCCCATTCCAACGGCGAACATATCCATGATGCCGCAGTTCAACCCGATGAATTCATTTTCGGCACGCTGTGAAAGCTTGACCAGGTCGAGCATTTCAAGTTCAATAGCATTAAGCAGCACCGTCAGGGCATAAGCGGTGACCATCTCTATGGAAGCCGACGACGACAACCCTGCGCTGTTTGGGATATCCCCTGAGAACAACATGTCGAAGCCGGAAAACGGGATGTTCAGCTGCCTGAACTGGTCAAAAATAGCCAGCGGGTAATTAACCCATTGTGAACCAACCTTTTTGCCCATATCTTCCAAACGGATCTCCGTTTTGAAATCCATGTTTGTGGAAGCGAGCCTGACCACGGCATCGCCCGTCGGCCTGATCAGCAGGTAGGTTCCATATTGCAGTGCGCAGGGTAACACAAAACCACCGTTATAATCTGTGTGTTCGCCAATAAGGTTGACACGGCCGGGGGCAAAGAAGCAACGCGGGTTGCTTTCAGGATTGCCGTAAAGTTCAAAAAAGCGTTCTTTCAGGATTGAGAGGTTCATCGGGAATAGAAATAAAGTGTGATGCTAAATTAATTATTAAATTGATGCTGGCGGATTTTTCGGACGGTTTTCAAAGGATGGTTTGAACTTTCTGTCATGAATTCATGCTGCTCATGGATGGGTAACCGTTAAATTGATAAATTTGCCATATTAAAAAATAGCTTTATGAATCGTTGTTTATCAACACTTTTCTTTATAGGTTTATTTCTCTCCATCAATGGCTCAGCGCAGGATATGAACACGCTTTCGCTCGATGGCAGCTGGAAAGTACGTAAGGCAGGATCCAAGGAGTGGATGCCCGCCAGGGTGCCCGGAGTGGTACATCTCGACCTGATGCGGAATAATGCGATCCCCGACCCCTTTATGGGCGACAATGAATCTAAACTGCAATGGATCGGCGAAACGGGCTGGGAATATGTAAAGACCTTCCATTACGGCATCGACAACTTTGAAGCGCGTCATATTGAACTGGTATTTAAGGGACTCGATACCTATGCCAACGTCTACCTGAACGATTCGCTTATTTTGGTGGCCGATAACATGTTCCGCGAATGGTACGTTGAAATCAAGCGATACATGCATATTGGCCCCAATACGCTACGGGTCCAGTTCCCTGCAGTCAACACCGAAAATAAGTCCCGCTATTCGCAACTGGCCGCAAAGCTCCCCGGCGATGAAAAAGTGGTATGCAGGAAAGCCGCATACCACTTCGGCTGGGATTGGGGCCCGACTTTCGTCACCAGCGGGATCTGGCGCCCGGTCTATATCCGCAAATGGGGTGCCCTGAACGTGGTTAATGTTCATATTATCCAGAAAGAACTCACCGATTCCCTTGCCAACCTGGCAGCACAGTTTACCCTCTATGCCGAACTTGATAACCCATGTGAAGTCAGGCTCTTTCTCGATTCAACGGAAGTATTGCGTCAATCGATTGTACTGAAACGCGGTCCGAACATTCTCCGCGGCGATGTCGCCCTGAAAAACCCTGAACGCTGGTGGCCGAACGGGATGGGCGCCCAGAAACTCTATAATTTCAGGTATGAGGTCTATTTCGACAGCGTGCTCATTGCAAAAGGCAGGCAGAAAGTCGGACTGCGTACAGTTGAACTGGTTCAGGACAAAGACAACGCCGGCAGGTCGTTTTATTTCAAAGTCAACGGGATCCCGCTGTTCATCAAAGGGGCCAACTACATCCCGCAGGATAATTTCCTTCCCCGCGTGAAGGATTCAACGTATAAGGCGCTGATCCGCGATGTGAAGGAAGCCAACATGAACATGCTGCGTGTGTGGGGAGGCGGTATTTACGAAAACGACCTGTTCTACGACCTGTGCGATGAAAACGGCATCCTTGTATGGCAGGACTTCATGTTTGCCTGTGCCATGTATCCCGGGGGAAAAAAGTTCTTCGACAACGTCCGCGATGAAGCGATCCAGAATATCGTAAGGCTACGGAAGCATCCCTGCATTGCCCTCTGGTGCGGCAACAACGAGATCGACGAGGGTTGGAAAAACTGGGGATGGCAGAAGCAGCTTGGTTACACGGCATCCGACTCGGCAAGGATTTTAAAAGATTACAACCTGATCTTTAACGTGATCCTGCCCAACAATGTGCATGGGTTTGACACCCTGCGACCCTATATTCCTTCCACGCCGCTTCACGGTTGGGGCCACCCCGAAAGCCTGACCGAAGGCGATTCCCACTACTGGGGCGTTTGGTGGGGTAAGGAACCATTCTCCACCTATGAAAAAAAGGTTGGCAGGTTTATGTCGGAATATGGATTCCAGGGGTTCCCCGACCTGACCACCATCAGCAAATTTACAACGCCCGGCGACCGGCACCTGGGCTCCTCCGTCATGAAGACCCATCAGAAACATCCGGCAGGCTATGAAATCATTGATGAATTCATGCTGCGTGATTACAAAAAACCGAAAGATTTCGAATCGTATGCTTATGTCAGCCAATTGCTGCAGGCACGTGGCATCGGCATGGCCATTGAAGCACAGCGCAGGGCGAAACCCTGGTGCATGGGCACGCTTTACTGGCAGCTGAACGATTGCTGGCCGGTTGTTTCATGGTCATCCCGCGATTATTACGGTAAAAAGAAAGCCCTGCAATACCGGCTGCCTCACCTTTATGCCAAAACCCTGTTATCTCCGGTGATTGAAAACGGGCATGTAAAGGTATACGTGACCACCGATGATCTCTCACCCATCAAGGCTAATATGTCGGTAAAACTGCTTGACTTTTCAGGAAGAACATACACCAACCGGACCTGCCTGGTCGAGATCCCGGCAAATGGTTCAAAAATCTGTTTTGATACGCTGGTATCGGCTTTGGTGGGAAAACTGAATCCCGCAGAGCTGGTTTTCGCAGTTACGATGGAGGGTGAAAACATCCATGGTGAAAATGTAAAGGCAGAAAACCTGCTCTATTTCGTATCTCCAAAGGATCTGCTGCTGCCGGTGCCATCAATTTCAAGGAAAATCAGGGAAACCCCGACCGGCTATACCGTCTTGCTTTCCTCCGACAAACTGGTTAAGAACCTGTTTCTTTCCGCAAACCTGAAAGGCAGTTTTTCCGACAATTATTTCGACCTGTTGCCAGGGGTTCCTGTGGAAATACAATTCACAACCACGAAAAAGAGTCTGGAAATCGACAAGCTGATTACATTGAAAAGCCTGGTGGACACCTACTGAAAAGGAACAATCTGAAACTGGCTTCCCGTTATGGTTCCTGCTATGGTTGCGGAATTAACTCATATGTGTCTGTAACCGGCACACGCATTAAATCGAATTTTAATTCAAACGAATGCATAAATACACCCCATGATCTCCTGTGTTAAATGTCAGAAAACTTTTACGGGATTGCTGATAGCCTGCCTGCTGCTTGCCATGATCCCGGTCGTTTACCCGCAGAAACCTCTGCAGCTTACCGGTTATGTGAACCCGCTTATTGGTACGGGCGGTCACGGGCATACCTTTCCGGGCGCCAGTGTCCCGTTCGGGATGGTGCAACTGAGTCCTGATACCCGGCTCGACGGCTGGGACGGATGTTCGGCCTACCACGGGTCCGATTCGGTGGTATATGGGTTTAGCCACACGCATCTCAGCGGTACCGGCTGTTCCGATTATGGCGATATCCTGGTCATGCCGGTTGCGGGTACAGTAACCCTGGCAAGTTACGGATACGCTTCTCCTTTCAGTAAACAGAATGAAACCGCCGTTCCGGGCTATTACCGCATCAGCCGCTTAAAAGGCCCGATCACGGCAGAACTCACATCGACCGCCAGGGTTGGGTTTCACAGGTACACATTTCCCCCAACGGCTGAAGCAAACATCGTGATCGACCTGAAACACCGCGATAAGGTTCTTGAGTCTGCGCTAAAAATTGCCGGTCCTGACGAAATTGAAGGATACCGGTTCTCACAGGCATGGGCAACAAAACAGATGATCTATTTTGTGGCGAAATTCTCAAAACCTTTCTCATCGCACACCATCTCATCGTCAGGCAATCTGTCAGCGACTATAACGGAAGGAAACGGTGATGACATTAAAGCATTTTTCACCTTCACCACGGTTGCAAACGAAAAAATACTGGTCAAAGTCGGCATTTCTGCCGTGAGCATTGAAGGCGCCCGCAAAAACCTGGAAGCGGAACTTCCCGGCTGGGATTTCGACCATGTTGCCGGACAGGCATCCGCGTTATGGAACACCGAACTTGAAAAGATCAAAGCTGAAGACGGGACACCTGAACAGCAGGTGGTCTTTTACACGGCCCTTTACCATACTTTGTTGCAGCCGAACATTTACAGCGATGTCGACGGCCAGTACCGCGGCCGGGATATGAAGATCCATAAAACCGACAGTTTTGATTATTATACGGTATTTTCTCTATGGGACACCTATCGCGCAGCCAATCCGCTCTACACATTAATCGAGCCAAAGCGGACCAGCGATTTCGTGAACACCTTCATTCGCCAGTATGAAGAGGGCGGGATGCTGCCAGTTTGGGAACTCTCATCCAACGAAACAGGTTGCATGATCGGGTACCATTCCGTTTCTGTCATCGCCGATGCCTGGCTGAAGGGAATTCGCGGATTTGACGGTTTGAAGGCCCTGAACGCCATGAAACACAGTGCCGAACAGGACCACCTGGGGCTGAAATATTACAAATCAAAAGGATACATCCCCTCCGACCGGGAGGGTGAATCGGTTTCAAAGACCCTCGAATACGCTTACGACGACTGGTGTATTGCCTTGATGGCCAAATCACTTGCCGATCTCGACACCTACAAGACGTACCTGGCTCGTTCCCAGAATTACAAGAATATCTACGACCGTATTTCCGGGTTCATGCGCGCCAAGGCGAATGAAACCTGGTTTTCACCCTTCGACCCGGCTGAAGTCAACTTCAACTACACCGAGGCCAATGCCTGGCAGTACAATTTTTATGTTCCTCACGACCTGGGCGGACTGATGAACCTGATGGGCGGACGGAGTAACTTTAAATTGAAGCTGGATGACCTCTTCTCAGCAGACTCCAAAATGACCGGCCGCGACCAGTCCGATATAAGCGGTCTGATCGGTCAGTATGCCCATGGCAACGAGCCCAGCCACCACATGGCCTACCTCTACGACTATGCCGGGGTTCCCTGGGAAACCCAAAGACTGGTTCATCGCGTATGCAACGATTTTTATCGAAATAAACCCGACGGTTTGATTGGCAATGAAGATTGCGGTCAAATGTCGGCCTGGTATATTTTCAGTGCCCTGGGGTTCTATCCTGTCACCCCCGGTTCAGGGATCTACGCCCTGGGTTCGCCGGTTTTTCCCAAAGCGACTATTTCACTTGAAAACGGAAAATCCTTTATTATCAAGGCAAACAGCGTCAGCGAACAGAATTTCTACATCCAGTCGGTCAGTCTGAACGGCAAGCCATACACGAAATGCTTCATCACCCATGCCGATATTCTAAAGGGCGGCGAGCTGGTATTCAACATGGGCTCCCAGCCAAACAAGGCATGGGGAACCGGGTTTGGTGCATTCCCAGAGTCATTTATCTCTGAATCGCAGATTACGCCTGTACCGTCGATTCACCAGGGAACCCGGACCTTTATGGATTCAACCGTGGTAGGTCTGTCCTGCGCAATGCCGGATGCCGAGATCCATTTCACCCTCGACGGCTCTGAACCCTCCATAAGGTCAAACGTCTACCAACGGCCTATCCTCATCCGGAAAACCACGACGCTAAAGGCATATGCCCAGGGCAGGGAAACGCCAAAGAGTTATTCAATTGAAGCGCATTTCACCAAAATTCCCAAAAACCGCAGGATAACGCTCAATACGAAATATTCAGGACAATACTCGGCAGGAGGAGATCTTGCACTGATCGATTTTGTACATGGGAACGAAAACTTTCAGACCGGGACCTGGCAAGGTTATGAAGGAACTGATATCGATGCCGTGGTCGACCTGGGGGCTATCATGCCGGTACGCACACTGTCGCTTGGGTGCTTCCAGGACCAGGGAGCATGGATCTTCATGCCCCTGGATGTGACCTTCTGGATTTCGGATGACGGGAAAAATTTCACCAAAGCAGGGGTCGTTGCGAATGATGTTGATGAGAAACTCAGCGGAGTGAAGACCAAAGAGTTTTCACTCAATGTGAAAGGAACCAAGACCCGCTTTGTAAAAGTTGTTGCCAGGAACCGGGGCGCTTGCCCTGTATGGCATCCTGGGGCCGGGAGCAAATCATGGATTTTTGCGGATGAAATTAACGTGGAGTAATTTTGATTTACGATTTACGATTTACGATTTACGATTTTAGGGTCATTGAATGAGAAATATGAAAATAAAGTCTGATCTGATTCTTTTACTTGCTGCAGTGATCTGGGGGTTTGCTTTTGTTGCCCAGCGGATTGGGATGGATTACGTGGGACCATTCACGTACAACGGCGTCAGGTTTGCGCTGGGGACCCTGGTTGTGCTCCCTTTTCTGTTCCGGAATGCTTCAAAAAGCGAGCCGCTGCTGAAGGTATCTCATCCAGCCGATCGCCGAAACATCGTGATCGGAAGCCTGATCACTGGGTTCCTTCTTTTTGCCGGGGTGTCGTTGCAGCAACTTGGATTGCAGGAGACAACTGCAGGTAAAGCAGGTTTTATTACCGGGTTGTACGTGGTTTTTGTCCCCATTGTCGGCCTGCTTTTCGGCCAGCGGTCGCACTTCACCATGTGGATTGGCGCCGTGCTTTCGGTTGCCGGGCTCTATTTTCTGAGCATGACCGGAAGTTTCAGCATAGAACACGGGGAAAAACTGGTGTTGTATTGTGCCATCGTTTTCACGTTTCACGTGCTGTTCATCGCGTGGCTTTCGCCACTCATGGACAGCTTTCTCCTGGCTGTTATCCAGTTTGCGATTTGTTCGTTGCTTAACCTCCTGGTCGCTTTTTCCATTGAACCCGTGAATATCGCTAACATCATGCAGGCCTGGATTCCCATTGCCTATGGTGGTGTATTATCTGTGGGAATGGCATACACCCTCCAGGTGGTGGCACAAAAAACAGCCCATCCCACCCATGCCTCAATCATCCTGAGCCTTGAAGCGGTGTTTGCCGTTGCCGGGGGATGGATTTTCCTGCATGAACAGTTTACCCAGCGCATGCTGCTCGGATGCGTGCTGATGCTTGCGGGGATGATGGTGGTGCAGGTTAAGGTGGCGAGGTAGCGAGGTCGCGGGGTAGCGAAATGGTGAATAAAATCTTTAAAAAAAAAAAAGTTATGAAAATCAGGAGTGTAGTGTTGGCTCTGTTGGTGGTGTTTGTCATGGCGGTTCCTTTGCCTGTGGTGGCCCAGAAAGGGCTGACGGATGCTGTTGCTGCTGTGCCGTTTGGCGAGCAGGCTATCCCTTTTGATGTTGCATTTGGTCAGGGAACATTGCGTATTGACTATCTCCTTGCAGGTGATGCAAAGTCAGAAGTGGTGTATTTCAGCCAGATGAAGATGGAACCTTTCTGGGGTGGCCCGCATAAAAACCTGACCGATCAGTTTGGATACGGGACCTATCGTTATGCCGCCTATGATTCCGCAACAGGCAAATTACTGTTTTCGCGGGGTTTCAGTACCCTTTTCCAGGAATGGAAAGGCACCGCCGAAGCCAAAATCATGAAGCGGGCATTCCCGATGACGGCGGTAATGCCATTTCCAAAAATCACAATTCGTTTTGTGATTGAAAAACGGTCGTTTGAGACCAACAAGTTTGAACGCATCTTTGAAAGGATTATCAACCCGTCTGACTATTTCATCAGCCGCGAATCGATTCACCGTTGTAAGTCTGAAAAGGTAAAGGATTCGGGCGATCCGGCGAACCACGTTGACGTTGCCTTTATCTCTGAAGGATATACAAGTGTTGACATGGATAAATTCCATAATGATGCAAAGCGAATGATGGAGTATATCCTGTCAAACGAACCCTATTCGGCGAATGGCGACCATTTTAACTTTTATGCAATCGAGTCCCCTTCTGATGAGGCCGGCGTCTCCATTCCCGGCAGGGATATTTTTGTAAACACCAACATTCACAGCAGCTTCTACACTTTTAACATGGATCGCTACCTGACCACGTTCGACACCAAATCGGTCTACGATATCGCAGCCAATGTTCCTTATGATCTCATTTTCGTACTGGTGAACAGCAAGCAGTATGGCGGGGGCGGTTTTTACAACCATTATGGCGAGGGAACCGTGGACAACCAGCTTTCTTCGATCGTTTTCATCCATGAATTCGGACATGAATTTGCCGGGCTCGCCGACGAGTATTACACTTCAGAAATCACTTACAGCGACTATTACAACCTGAAATTTGAACCCTGGGAGCCAAATATAACCACCAATGTGAACTTTGAATCCAAGTGGAAGAAAATGGTCACACCCGAAACGCCCTTGCCAACGCCGCGTTCCGAAAAATTTCAAACCGCGACCGGGATGTTCGAAGGAGGCGGTTATCTGTCGAAAGGAATTTACAGCCCGGCCATGGATTGCCGTATGAAAAGCAACGCGGCTGCCGGATTCTGCCCGGCATGCACGGATGCCATCATCCGGATGATCAGGTTCTATTGTGAGGAATAGGCGATGAACCAGGGGCTGATATTTGATATCCGCAGATTTTGCGTACATGACGGCCCGGGGATCCGGACCACGGTATTTTTCAAGGGGTGCCTCCTTAGTTGCTGGTGGTGCCACAACCCTGAAAGCCGGGATGCCGGGATTGAAACTTCGGTAAAACACCTTACCCTGGGAACAAACACGTATAATAGAACGGAAACGACAGGGCAATGGATGTCGACGGAAGAGATATTCAGGGAAGTGGAAAAGGACCGTATTTTTTACGATGAATCGGGAGGAGGGGTTACCTTTTCCGGCGGAGAGCCCATGCTGCAGGAAGCTTGCCTGGCTGAATTGATGAGAACCTGCAGGCAGCAGGGAATCCATACCGTGCTGGATACTTCAGGGTATGCCACCCCGGAAGCCATGGCCCATGTTGCAATGTGGGCCGACCTGATCCTGTTCGACCTGAAGATCATCGATGAAAAGCTTCACAGGAAATATACCGGCGTCTCCAGTGTGCCAATCCTCAAAAACCTGAAATACCTGCTGAAATCCGGAAAAAACGTCATCCTCCGGTTCCCTGTAATCCCCGGAATTACGGATACACCGGAGAATATCTTGGCCATGAAAACCTTCATCTCCAACGATCTTTCAGGCTCCCGGCTACACCTGAGCCTGCTCCCCTACCATTCCAACGCTAATGAGAAATACAGGAGATTTTGCAAACCAAATCTTTTACAGGGGCTGCCCGACCTGGCGCCGGAGAACCTGCTTTCCATGCAGAAAGAGTTTGAAGAAATCGGCTTAACTGTTACCATCGGCAGCTGAAAGCAGGTTTCCTGCATTCAGCTGCCGGAACGATGACTATTTGCAGACAATTATCTTTTTCACCATTTTATAATCCCGGTTTTTCAGGATCACCGTGTAAACGCCGGGAGAGACAGGCCTCAGGTCAATATGCCTTTCAACGGTGCCACTGACTGCCAGACCATCCATTTCAAAAACAGTCTGTCCAAGGTTATTGATGATGACCATGTCGAGGATTTCCGATTTTACCGATGTTATAGATAACAGGAATCTTCCGTCGTTGGGAACCGGGGAGATCGTGAAGCCCGATCCTTCAATGCTTTCGATGCCGGTCATCAGGATCCTGATATGGTTGGATGAATCGGAAAAACAGTTCTTGTCTGATATGCGGGCAAAATAATCGCCCGACTGGTAGGGAACATAAAAAAATGTATCTGCGCCTGCAATGAGCGAATCATTCCGAAACCACTGGTTGCCAATCCACACGTTGCTGAAGAGGGTATCGTGCTGTTTATAAATACTGGTTGTAGCAGGTGTTATGGTGACCGTCACCGCCAGGTTGGGCGACGGGGCGCTGCTGCCGCAGGTATTCGTCGTGGCAACAGAAACATGGCCTGAAGTGGCTGTAATCGGGAAATTGAGGATGATGCTGTCGGTTGTCGCCCCCCACATCACGATGGCCCCCGGAGGCAGGCTCCAGGCATACCCTGTCGCCCCGGCTACCGGGTTCACTTTGTAATTGACACCGTTTTCAGGTGTGCAGATTTTTGTCGGGCCTGAAACGATTCCCGGCGCTGCCGGAATAGGAACTACGGTAACAGGGAATGGCGGAGATGACGATCCGTTGCCGCACACGTTGTTGCCCGTCACCGTAATGTCGCCTGAAATGGCAGAAGCGCTGAAACCCACGCCGATCGAGTTGGTGCCTGCGCCGGTAAGGATGGTAGCGCCTGAAGGCAAAGTCCACGCGTAAGTGGTGGCATCAGGGACCAGCGCAACTGAGTAGGCAATACCCTGGCTGCCAGCGCACACGGAGGCAACGCCCGTTATAACCCCGGCCGGCGAAGGCAATGGGTTCACCGTGACATTGAACTGAGTGGGGTTTCCGGCTGTACAGCCATTGCTGGTTGTGTAATTCACCTTCACCCACTGGGCGCCGCCCGCACCCCAGGTTACGGTAAGCTGGTTCGTCGCCGCCCCGCTAACGATTGTTCCTCCGGGGGAAACGGTCCACACGTAATTTGCCATCCCTGCTTCGGTGATATACGTGTAATTTCCCGAATTGATGCACATGGTGCTTAGACCGGTAATTGTCGGAGGCGACATCTGGCTCACGGTAACATTGAAAACAGTGGGGTTGAGCGCAGCACAGCCATTCCCGTTGGTATACCGGACAGTCACGTTTTGGGCACCTATGGTGTTCCAGTTAACATGGATGGAGTTTGTCCCCGCCCCAGAGGTTATGGAACCCCCGGCTGAAACAGTCCATACGTAACTGGTCATGCCTGACTCCGTTGAATAAATGTTGTTAACAGAGCCCTGACAGGCGGTGTTCGAACCGGTAATCCCGGGGACAGGCAGCGGATTCAGGATAACAACGGCACTGCCCGACATAAAAGCTCCCAACGTACACGACGGGCTTGACAATGCGACCAGGGTATACGTTCCGGGGGTTTGCGTGTTAATCTGATATGGCAGCGACCCACTGTAATTTACCACCGGGGGCTGGTTTACGCCGTTGATGGCATAAGTAAAATTGTAAGGTCCCGATGCGCCTGTGATGGTGATGATGACCGTTGCCTGACTGGTGCCGTTGTTGCAGATTGACCCTCCCCCGCTGACCACGCCGTTAAGGCATGCACCAGAAGGAGCCGCGTATTGCTGTGTGAGGCTGCACGCCGTGCTGTCGGAAAATACGGCATTCAGATAATGCGTTGTCCCGGTACATGGAATGTTGGCCAGGTTATAAGCCAGCGGGCTGACAAAAGGATGGGTGAACGTTTGAGAAACAGGCGGAACCGCCGTAATGTCTGTGATGGTGAGTGTGCCTGTCGTTGGGGGGTTGCTGAATTCCATATTGCCTGAAACAGAGTAACTATTGGTTGTTCCGTTGCACGCAGTGGTATTGTGCGTGATGTTGATCATCGAACAGTGAACGACATTGTTGCAGTTTGTAATACCCGTGCCACCCGTTTGCGAGAAGGTGATGGTGCCTGCCATCTGACTAAAGTTGGTAATCAGCAGAATATAGATTTGGCCGACCTGGGCATTAAGAATATGACACGTTTCAGTTGCGCTGGTAGAATAACTGCAGTCAACCATGTTTCCCTGGGGATAGACGCATCCGGTGGATGTATTGCTGCAGCACGTGTAAACAGGAGAACCCTGGCAGGTACCGGTAAGACCAGTGGCACAACCGTCCGATAAACTTGTAAACGGCCCCCAGCAGATAAAATCGACATCATTGTTTCCTGATTGCGATATCGTGATGATAATACTACCCGGCGCACTCACCTGCATGTAAAACCAGGCCGGGCACGGAGTTGACCCGAGACATCCGTAGTTTGGATAACCGCCAACAGCCGGTGGGGCCGTACCCGTGGTTCCGGAAGGAAACGTATACGTGTTTCCGGAGCAGGCCACCGATGCATCGGTACAGGCTAATCCCGTTGCAGGAGCATCCGGAAGCCCGGATTGAAATCCCGGTTTGAAGAATGGAGATGAACTGACGAACTCCTGCTGAACGACTGCAGGGGTTGTGGCACCTGCCTCCATAGCACTTTGAACCAATTCTTCAAAATCGCTCCACACCTTTTCTTTATCTGCGGGGGCAATAAAAAGAGGAGCATCCTTGTGAAAATCGCCCTTGTCAGCAATATAAATATCACGGTTCCTTGCTTTTCCGTAAAAATCGAGCCGCTCAAAATCAGAATGAAACATGGAAAAATTGACCACGTAATAGTCGAATCCACCATCCGAATGGTCAAACCTGACCATTTTCTGAAGTGTGTCGCCCGATTGCGTCGAACAAATTATGGATTCGGAACTGCCGGACAGTCCAAATCCGGCAATATTCCTGCTGTATAGCATCGGCTCAAACGAATTAAAAAAAGCCAGCAGAAGGAATAGTTTAATCGCGGTAATGGTAAATCTTTGCATGGTGAATCGGTTTTAATGTTATATACTACTTAGGTCCTGATAATTAAAAAACAACACAGTACTGAATGTTGGAGTTTGTTTGTTTTTCAAACTCAAACGCTTCATGTCAATCCCATTTTAAGTCCGTGCCGGCCTTCATAATCAACTGATCAGAAAGCAGGTCAGGGTACCTGAATATGAAAAATGCATCCCGGGGGATACAGCCATAAATGGCTTATGTTGAGATGGATGCCATTAGTTTCGGGAAGTACGGCTGTGACTGTGAAACCATTCTATCAAACTGCAACCCGCTACCCAATTCAAAATGGTAAACCCCTTAATTATCGGACAAAAACATTAAATACAAGCAAAAATTTAGCTATTTCATTGATATTCTGCACCATAAAACAGGTCAGAATTACAAATGAAATATCCTCAGTAAAGATAGAAAACTATTATTTATTTCCAACAACGCAGTACAGAATATTTTCCCGATGTTCAACCTAACAAAATCCCCGGTTGATTTTTTTGAAAGGGTAAATAGATGGATTTGCTGCCGGTGCAGAAAGGGAGGAAACCTGGTTACTTTGTCAGCCTGAAACTATAACCTGCCGAAATCCCAAAGGAGGAACTTCTGCCGATTACATAGGCATCCTGGAGGATATCGCTCAGCCCGTAACGGTAGCAAACCTTTGCAAAGACTTCTCCGGGGCCCAGTTTAAAAGTCGGCCCGGCTTCTACTGTCCATGAAAAATCCACCTCGCTGAATTTTGAGAAAGGCATGAACAACCAGTAATATTTTCCTGAGTAAAGCACCCCGGTGTTTGGTTTCCCAACAGCAAAGTCAACCTGGGGGCCGGTCGCCATGAGTATCCCGAATTTGCTTTTCCTGAAATCATACTGATATTCGATCAGCATAGATAACCCTGCATAATGCTGGTAAGCATTAACATAATAGGTTGTCACGGTGTCGGTAACATCAACTTCCGACATTCCTTTTCGTTCATAATGGAACCCTGTGGCAAGGAAGAAATGCTTTCCTAGGTCAAAATGGACAGTCAGGGCGGCTTGAAACGAGCCACTATTGGGAATCAGACTCACCGTGTCAAACAAACTGGAATTCCGGTCATTCCGCACGTATTCGGCAACGTTTGTGTGCGATCGAAGGTATCCTGCGTCAGCACTAATGGAATTTTGAGAAAACAGCCGGAGCGCCATGAACCCCAGGCTGGCAAGCAATATGATTTTCTTCATCGCAGGTGTTGATTATACTGATTGGGTGTGCAAATTTATGACATTTTCAACACCGGCCGGATGGGGCTTTTAATATTTGTAAAACATTCATCAGCCGACCGATTGAACCATCTGATGGGTTAAAGATAGCGGTAATTCATTGCATTTGTTATAAATTTGCATATTCATCAAATTGCAGGCAAGTCCCTGAAAAAACAACGATCATGACAGACCGTATTAAATTCCTGCGCGAAGCCAGTCTGAATGCCATAAACCGCATCTCCGCCGAGCGGGCCCTGCTCGTGACCCGGTTCCATGCCACCGGTATCGACCGGGAAGTCTCCGTCCCGGTCATGCGGGCCATGACCCTGGATTATATCCTTTCCAACAAGGAGCTTTTTTTTGCCGAGGGAGAACTGATCGTCGGGGAACGTGGCCCGGCACCTAAAGCATGTCCGACCTATCCTGAGATTTGCGTTCATTCTCTGGATGACCTCGATATTCTTGACAGCCGAAAGAAAGTATCCTTCAAAGTTGATCCCGAAACCCGGAAAACCTATGAAGAAACGATCATCCCGTTCTGGAAGGGAAGAAGCAACCGCGACCGGGTTATGAACTCGGTGCCTGCAGAGTGGATGGATGCCTACAAGGCAGGGGTATTTACCGAATTTCAGGAACAGCGCGGTCCTGGACACACCGTGGCGGGGGATAAGATATACCGCAAAGGCATGTTGGATTTAATCGGCGATATCAGAGAAGCAAAAAAAGGGATCGACTGGCTGAACGACCCGCGCAGCCTGGCGAAAGCTGAAGAGCTCAAAGCCATGGAGATTGCTGCCTGCGCGGTGATCAGGTTTGCCAACCGCTATGCCGTTGTGCTTGAAGAAATGGCCGGTTCCGTTGCTGACGGCGTTTCCAACGCCGGCACAAGACGCCGGGAACTGGAAGAGCTTGCTCAAATCTGCCGCCAGGTGCCCGCCAATGCCCCGCGTACGTTCCATGAAGCGCTCCAGTATTACTGGTTCGTGCATCTCTGCGTGATCACCGAACTGAACCCGTGGGATTCGTTCAACCCGGGGCGCCTCGACCAGCATCTCTATCCATTTTATAAACGTGAGATTGAACAGGGAAGCCTGACCAAAGAAAAAGCCGTTGAAATCCTGCAGAGTTTCTGGATCAAATTCAACAACCATCCCGCTCCACCCAAAGTCGGCGTTACAGCCCTGGAGAGCAATACCTACACCGATTTCTCCCTGATCAACCTTGGCGGCGTTAAACCCGACGGATCTGACGCAGTGAACGACCTTACCTTTATCCTGCTTGATGTGATCGAAGAAATGAGGCTGCTGCAGCCCAGTTCCATGGTCCAGGTAAGTCGGAAAAATCCCGACAGCCTGATCCATCGTACACTGCAGATCACCAAAACCGGCTTCGGCCAGCCCTCCTACTTCAACACCGACGCCATCATCCAGGAACTGGTCAGACAGGGAAAAGATGTAATTGATGCCCGAAACGGCGGCGCCAGCGGCTGCGTGGAAGCCGGGGCTTTCGGAACCGAAGCTTATATCCTCAGTGGGTATTTCAACATTCCCAAAGTACTGGAAATTACCCTGCACAACGGTTATGATCCGCGCACAAGGATACAGGTCGGACCTGAAACCGGGAACCCCGAAGAATTCGGCACCTTCGAAGAACTGATGGCGGCATTCAGCGTTCAGCTGAAACACTTCATCGACATCAAGATCACCGGGAACAACATCATCGCGCAGATATTTGCATGGTATCTCCCGGTGCCCTTCCTTTCGCTGATCATCGACGACTGCATCGCCAACGGCACTGATTACAATGCGGGGGGAGCGCGTTACAACACGACCTATATCCAAGGTGTCGGGCTGGGAACCATCACCGATGCCCTCACCGCATTGAAATTTCACGTTTTTGAGAAGAAGAGCATTTCCATGAAGGGGATGCTGAACGCTTTGTCGTCCGATTTCCGCGATTTCGAAGAACTTGCCGTCGAACTGGTTTACAACACGCCAAAGTACGGCAACGATGAAGATGCAGCAGATGACCAGGCCAGGGCTGTTTTTGAATTGTATTACGGTTTTGTCAATGGTCGGCCGACCGCTCTCGGCGGCACCCACCGCATCAACCTGCTCCCGACGACCTGCCACGTCTATTTCGGGAGTGTTATCGGAGCACTGCCCGACGGGAGAAAAGCAAAGGAGCCACTATCGGAAGGTATCTCTCCCGTGCAGGGCGCCGACCGCAAAGGGCCTACCTCCGTGTTGAAATCGGCAGCCAAGATCGACCATATCCGTACCGGAGGAACCCTGCTGAACCAGAAATTCTCGCCCGGGTTTTTCGACGGGGATGAAAGTATACGCAAACTTACCGCCCTGATCCGCTCCTATTTCAAAATGGACGGGCACCACATCCAGTTCAACGTGGTTTCGGCAGATACCCTGCGCGAGGCGCAGAAACATCCTGAAAAATACCGCGACCTGATCGTGAGGGTGGCAGGTTACTCCGATTATTTCAATGACCTGGGTGAAGATCTTCAAAATGAGATCATTCACCGGACCGAACAGGGCAGTGTGTGATTATTCCCGATAATGATCCCCGGCATTGTCATATGCAAGCCGGATCCAAATAAATTGATCCCAAATTAACCCTGAATCCAATGATAAAAAAGTTCATCCTTTCACTCCTGGCGATTGCGCCATTCCTGCTGTTCGGGCAAACCGACCTGCCAGTATTTTCCGGGAAAGTCAAATCGATCAGGCAAACCGACCATGGCCTCATTGTGAAAACCGAAAACGCCGTTGCCAAGGTCCAGGCTTTTACGCCCGCCGTGATCCGTTTCAGGATCACCCGCACCGAACCTACGGAAGATTTTTCCTATTCGGTGATCCAATCGCCCGGGGCAAGCCTGAAACAGGTGTCTGACTTGGCCGATTCAGCAATTTTCGCCACCGATTCCCTGAAAATCGTTATCTATAAAAATCCATTCCGGCTGGCGGTGTTAACATCCCGCGGAGAGCTCGTTTCCACCGACCAGCCCGGGTTGCCCGTTTCATGGCTTGGCACCGAGGTGACCTGTTACAGGAAGCTTTTTGCTGATGAAAAATTCGTGGGATTGGGCGAGAAGACCGGAAACCTGGATAAAAGGGGCAGTTCCTATGAAAACTGGAATTCGGATGTTCCGGCCTACGCCACCAATTTTGACCCGCTTTACCAAAGCATCCCGTTTTTTATCGGAATCCACGACCATGTGACCTATGGCATTTTTCTCGACAACTCCTACCGGACTAGATTCAATTTCGGCGCGTCGACGGATGAAAAATTCTCGAGCTTCTCTGCAGCAGACGGGGAGATGAACTATTACTTTTTTGGCGCATCATCGGTGGCCGGCATCATCCGCGACTACACCTGGCTTACCGGGCGCATGCCCATGCCCCCCTTGTGGAGCCTCGGTTACCAGCAATGCCGCTGGAGTTATTTTCCGGAATCGGAGGTGATGTCCATTGCGCAGAAATTCCGTGACAAGCAGATCCCCTGCGACGTCATTTATCTTGACATCGACTACATGGACAAGTACAAGATTTTCACCTGGGACAAGGAGCGGTTTCCTCAACCCAAGGCGATGATCGGAAAGCTGAACGACATGGGATTCCACCTGGTGACCATCGTTGATCCCGGGATAAAAATTGACAAGGATTACTTCGCCTACAATGAGGGCATCACCAACGATTATTTTGCCAAATATCCCGACGGAAGCAACTATACCGGCAGCGTGTGGCCCGGCAGGTGCCATTTCCCTGATTTCACCAATGAAACGGTACGCAAATGGTGGGGCGCCTCCTTCAACCGCCTGGTTGACCCCGGGGTGGAAGGATTCTGGAACGACATGAACGAACCCAGCGCCTGGGGCCAGAGCATTCCCAACATTGTGCAGTTTCATTTTGATGGCCATACGTCGCCCATGACGCGCGTTCACAACATCTACGGCCTGGAGATGGCGCGCGCAACCTTCGAAGGTACCAAGGCGTTGCTGAAAGGCAAAAGGCCCTTTGTGCTGACCCGGGCCGGTTTTGCCGGGGTTCAGCGATTTTCGGCGGTGTGGACCGGCGACAACGACGCCACCGACGACCACATGCTCCTCTCGGCAAGAATGGTCAGCGGGCTGGGACTTTCTGGCATTTCGTTCGCAGGACCCGACCAGGGCGGATTTATGGGCAACCCTTCGGAACAACTCTATATCAGGTGGCTGGCCCAGAGCGTTTACACCCCGTTTTTCCGCGGCCATTCGGCCTGGGACACAAAAAGCAAAGAGCCCTGGTCTTTCGGACTCAACATTGAACGCATGGCGAAAGTCATGATTGCCCAGCGTTACAGGCTCCTCCCCTACATCTACTCCGCATTCCATGAATCAACCGTAAGCGGGCTGCCCGTTGCCAGGAGCCTGGTAATCGGGTACACCTTTGATGAACAGTCCTATTCAACCTATTTCCAGAATGAATACCTCTTTGGCGACAACCTGCTTGTGGCACCGGTTTCATGCAACCAGAACGCCGCAAAAGTCTGGCTGCCGGGTGATGGCTGGTACCGCCTTAGCAGCGGTGAATATTACAAGGGGAACTCAGAAGTTACGGTTGACGCCCCATTAAACGATCTGCCTGTTTTTGTAAAAGCCTCCGGGATACTTCCCCTTCAATCGGAGGTTCAGTACACCGACCAGAAACCTTCAACAGTACTTGAAATCAACATCTATAACGGCACCAAACCCAATTCTTTTAAATATTATGAAGATGACGGGTTGACCTACCAGTTTGAGAACGGGCAATATTTCAGCCGGAACATCACTTTTGATCCGGTGAAAAAAGAGATCGTATTTTCGAAAGTTGGTGGCAGCTTCACCTCAAAATTCACCTCCATCCGGCTGGCTCTTCACGCATTCGGTGATATCATGACGATTCACTCGGTCGGAAAGGATTATTCTCTGAAGCTGAAGTCGGTAAATGAGCGGACGGTTGAAGTCCCGGTCAGCACAGAAGAAATGGTGTTCAGGTATTGACAGTTTTTAATCAACTCACATGAAAAAAGTTCTCTTCATCGCGTTCCTTGCTTCTATGCTGATTTCAGCTTGCGACAACAACCATTTCATCAGCGACCGGGGCTACCGGAACAAGGTTGACATCCAGTTTGCCCGGCAGAAGGAACTAGCCGGGAACCGTTCAGATGAACTTTTTGATGTCTTCAGGCAAAAACTGACAACCCGGGAAACCGAAGCGCTCAGGTTTCTCATTGCCTACAGCCCACTGAGCGACCTGGCAGATTATTCCGGGGAGTTCTTCCTGAAGAATGTACGGGCCTCCTTTGCGGCCAGGGATACCTTCAGCTGGGGAAAAACCGTTCCTGAGAACCTCTTTCGCCACTTTGTCCTTCCGGTCCGGGTGAACAACGAAAACCTTGATTCATCCCGATGGGTCTTTTTCAGGGAGATGAAAGACCGCCTGAAAAAACTATCCATGAAGGAGGCTGTTCTTGAAGTCAACCACTGGTGTCATGAGAAGGTTACCTACCGCGGATCCGATGGCCGTACCTCCTCCCCGCTCGCTTCGGTTAAAACTGCCTATGGACGTTGCGGCGAGGAATCAACTTTTACTGTTGCTGCCCTGCGGGCAGTGGGGATTCCAGCACGGCAATGCTATACGCCTCGCTGGGCCCACAGCGACGACAACCATGCCTGGGTGGAAGTTTGGGTGGATGGGATATGGCACTTCATCGGCGCATGCGAACCCGACGCCGACCTCGACCTGGCCTGGTTTACAGCTCCGGCCAAACGCACCATGCTGGTCAATACCAATGTGTTTGGCGATTACCAGGGGCCCGAAGACATCCTGGTCAAAGATACCAGGTTCACCAGGATCAACGTACTGGCGAACTACGCTGCCACAAAACGCATTTATGCAAAGGTGGTGGATTTGCAGAAGAAGCCCATAGACAGTGCGGTTATAGAATTTCAGTTATACAATTATGCCGAATTTTACACACTCCACAAAACTTTTACCGATCAGCATGGCATGGCCTCCTTCATCACAGGCCATGGCGACCTGCTGATCTGGGCTTCGAAAAACGGGAAGTTCGGATACAGTAAGGTAACGATTCTATCAAGCGATACCGTTGTTATCATGCTTTCGATGAAACCCGGCAGGGAGTACACTGAAACTTTTGACCTCGTTCCCCCTCCTGAGATAAAAACAGTTGCTAACGTGAGTGATTCCCTGAGAGACATCAACACAAAGCGGCTTGCTTTTGAAGACAAGATACGGACTGACTATGAATCTACCTTTATCGACTCAGCCAAGACATACAGACTGGCTCACACTCTTGGAACCTCTGGCGACAGCTTGTGGAATTTACTCAGGAAATCGCGCGGGAACTGGCGCGAGATCATCGATTTTATTACTGGAACACCCAAAAACCGGAAGTATCTCATTTTTCCTTTGCTGGACAACATTTCAGAAAAGGACCTGCGCGATGTCACGCCGGAGGTGCTTGCCGACCAGGTAAGTGACACCCTTGAGTATCTGCCGCTTTGCACGAAGGCGGAAATATTCCACGCCGATATTTTATCTCCCCGGATTGATAATGAATGGTTAAAGCCATTCAAGGTCTTTTTCAGGAAGAATACTGACCGTAAATCGGTCGACAAATTTCGCAAAAACCCTGACTCACTCGCAAACTGGATCAGGCAGCATATTGCCCCCGACAACACGGCCAACTGGGGCCGGGCTCCCCTCACCCCCGTCGGCTCGTACGAACTGAGAGTGGCCGACAACCATTCACGCGATATCCTCTTCGTGGCCATGTGCCGCAGTTTCGGGATTCCGGCACGACTCGAGCCGGGTACGCGTGTGCCGCAGTTTTACCTGAACGATACGTGGCACGACGTGTGTTTTGAGAAACATCCGCAGGAAAGCAACCTGAGGGGAAATCTAACCCTGGTTTCAGATCCGGGAAACGATAGGAAACCCGAATATTACACCCATTTTACCATTGAAAAGTTTGATAACGGGTTCTATCGTTCGCTTGATTATGACAACGACCCTCAGGTGGGTAATTTCCCATGCACCTTGTCTGTTTCACCTGGCAATTACCTTATCGTAACAGGGAATCGTATCCAGGGAGGAACCGTACTCGCCTCACTTCAGTTTTTCAACCTGGAAGCCGGTAAAACGGTCACACAATCCATCGCGCTGAGAAAAAACCTGCTACCCCTGCCGGTTTATGGAAAAATCAGCCCATCCCTGGTTGACGGCCCGATCCCAAACGGCATGGTGCTGGTTTGGGCCGATCCCGATAAGGAACCCACCAAACACCTGTTCGCTGACCTGAGACAGCGGAAGCAGGAATTTGAATCGTGGCAGGGCCGTATTGCCCTTGTGTTCCCCACTGAAGAACTTATGAAAGCATTTCAGAAAAAGGAAGCATCCTCGATTCCGAAAAATATCGTGTACTTCTTCGTTGCTACTTTTCCTGTCAAACTTGGCGACAACAATGTCACGATCAGCAGCCTGAAAAATCTGCCGGTTGTGATGTTCCTCAACCCGCAAGGCGTTATAAATTACCTGTCGGAGGGATATAAGATTGGTACTGGTGACGAGCTGCTCAGACTAATGAGGTAAATGGTAAAATGGCAAAATGGCGCGCTATTTTACCATTTTACCATTTTACCATTTTGCGATTTGCTATTTTACTATTTTATCAGTTATTTATCTGTTTATCACCACCTTGCTCACCACTTCACTGTCCTTGTTCCTCAGGATCACGGTATAAAGTCCGGATGAAACCGGACGAAGGTCGACGGAAACCACGGTGGTGCCATTTACGGCCGGGGTCTGTTCGCCGTAAACTTTCATGCCAAGGGCGTTGAACACCTCCAGCGTATATGTTTTTCCCGACGCATTGCTGATTGAAACATTAAACCGCCCGTCGTTGGGAATGGGATAAATGTTCATAACCGGGGCGGTTTTTTCATTGATACCAACAATCACATACATTTTGTTTGATGTATCCGACACACAGCCATTCAGGGTCACGATCGTGAAATACCAACCTGTCCAGTTTTGAGCGGTATAGGTTTGCCCGGTGGCACCGGCAATGATATTGCCATTGAAATACCATTGGTTCCCGGCAGGAGCACTAGAGGTGAGCAGTAAACCGGCCGATGTTACTACCGGAGTTGCAGGAATAGGGTTCACAGTGACGTTGAGACTTGAAACGGGTCCATTGCCGCAAAGGTTGTTTCCCGAAACCGTGATGGCCCCGGAAACAGCAGTGAGTGAATAGTTCACGGTAATGGCGCTTGTTCCGAAACCGGTCGCAATGGTCGCACCGTTTGGCAGGGTCCACACATAGGAGACCGATCCGGCAACCGTTGGAACGGAATAGGGAACTCCCTGCGTTCCGGCGCAAAGCGTGGCCAGGCCGGTGATGGCTCCCGGGGTAGCAGGAGACCCGTTGACAGTTACCGGGAAAATTGTCGGCGTTGCTGCCTGGCAGCCATTGCCGTTGGTGTAACTCACGCTTACGGTTTGCGCACCGGCCGTGTTCCACTGAACCTGGATTGAATTTGTTCCGGTCCCGGATAAGATTGTTCCGCCTGAGGAAATCGTCCAGGTATAGTTGCTCATGCCGCCTTCAGTAGTATATCCATAGGTCCCGGAACCCAAACAAAGGGTGTTGGTTCCGGTAATCGTGGGTACCGGCAAAACATTCACGGTGACGGCAAGGGAACCCGTGGGCCCTGTTGCGCAGGAGTTGGTCCCGGTAACCGTGACATTCCCTGAAACCGCCGTAGGCGAATAACTCACCGTGATCGAATTGGTTCCTGTGCCGGCTGTGATCGATGCACCGGTGGGAAGCGTCCAGTTATAATTGGTTGCGTTGGTGATGGCAGGAACGCTGTACACAATGCCGCTCTGCCCCTGGCAAACGCTGGCCGGGCCGGTGATGGCACCCGGGGTAACCGGGGTCTGGCACCCGGTGGTGAAGGTCATATCGGCACCATAGGTTGTCCCCGCCACATTCACACCCACACAGCGGTAATGATATAACGTCAGCGTGGGCAATCCGGTCACATTGGCAAGAACGGTGGTTGGCGACATTCCTGTTGCCGTTGCCGGAGTTGCGGCCATGTTGCTGCCATATGCTACCGTAAGCCCATAGTCAAAGGAGACTGTGGTACTGGAATTGTTTGCAGTCACGGTGCCATTCATCTGTGCGCCGTTTACAACGACGTTGGTTGGTGAATTGGTTATAACCGTGGGCGCCATGGTAGGAGTGGTAAAAGTAAGGTCGCTGCCATTGGTCGTTCCCACGGCATTGGTGCCGGTAGCCCTGAAATGGTACGTAGTGCCGGGCAGCAAACCGGTAAGGTTCGCGAGAACAGGTGTAGCCGTGCCCCCGGTAACAGTGGGCGGGGTTGCGGCAGCCATATTTCCGTATGCTACGGTAAGCCCCCAGTTGAAATTGACAGTGGTCGTGGCGTTGTTGGCCGTGACAGAACCGTTCACGGTTGCGGTGGTGCCGGTGACTGCCGTGGCTGCGAGGGTAATGACAGCCGGAGCTGTTGACGACTGGTTAGAAATGGTGACCAGCAACGAATCTTTTACCGTAACATCCTGCACGGCAGTAGCCTTGGCGTAAACAGTACCATTTGTTACAGCTGAGACCAGGCCGGTGGCGCTGACATTGGCTGTTCCTGTTCCGGGGACAATACTCCAGGTTACACTCTGGCTTGCCGTTGCCGGGAATACGTTGGCAACCATCTGCAAAGTACCTCCCGGGGTCGTGATAACGGCCGGTACTGACCCCTGGGTGGCAACCGTAATGCCTACCAGCCCGCCGATCGATACGCCCTGGGCATATCCCATGTAGTTCCCGCTCCTATTCTCGGTCCACACGCCGGCACAACGGTTAGGCCCGTCGGGTGTAAACCCATTCCGCATTTTGGGTGTGCCAAGGGTCGCCGTGGTGGAACTGAGTTCAACACGATTTCCCGGCCACATGAAGTTTCCGTTGGCATCCAACCTGGTGGCATAAATTTTATAGACGTTGTCCTCGGTCATGAACATGGGGGTATCATTGATAACTGCCAGCTGGCCCCATTCCTGGTCGGTAGTCGCGCTGATCGGGTAGACCACCTTAGCCGCATCGGTAAACTGGCGGGCGCCGGTGGTTTTCAGGAATTTCTGGATATAAACGCCGTACACAGTCTGGTTGGGATCGCAGAAATTGCATACCGACCAAACGTAGTTGGATCCCGGCATTATGTTGCTGCTGGTCTGGCCCTGGTAATTATCCGAAGGAGCTACAGAGGTGTTGAAATTGGATCCGTTCATGCCCCATGGGATGCTCCCAACTGGGTTGATCCTTTGAAGGAACGAATTGAAACGGCTTCCTGAAGAGGCATAGTAGCCAAAATAAGTGGTGTCGGCTTCAGCAAAAATGGAATAATACCTTGCGCCGCTGGTCGTCTGGTTGCAAATCTGTAACGCTCCGTAAAGGGCCGTTCCGGAATTATCGTACATCTGCGCATAGAGGGTAGTCGATATCCCGACGAGGCGTTTCTGATATACCATAGTAAACTTGCCTGCCGTGTTGGCAACGATCTGGCCGCGGGTCGTATTTGAAGTACCGACCACGACAGTGACAGGCGTCCCCCATACCACGGTGCCGGCTGCGGAAATTTTTTGAATTTTGAGGGTATTGCTGGTTGATTCATTCCAGGCAACCGCAGTTTCCCCGGTACTCAGTGCACAGGGATAGGGCGAAAGTCCGCCACCGAGAATAACCCCCGTGGATGGCCACAAATGCGTACCGGCTTGCGATATCTTGTACAGAACAGCCTGGTCACTGCCGATGCGTTCATCCTGCATGCCGATGATGAGGTTGTTGGCAGCATCAACACTAACATTGAAGACAAAGGTTGCCGAACCTGAGGTCTGGTTGCTTACCAGCATACCGTCAGGTCCAAGCAGTTTGTAACCGTTTGCATCGACGAGTTGCGCGCGCATGTCGTAATTGCCGCCATTCTGATGATAAAAGGCAATCCAGGTTTTCCCGTCGGTGGTGGGTGCCGACTCGATATCGGCCGTCGGGAGACCCGAGATTTGTATGTTCACGGAGGTATTGGTGTTCCACTGGGCCCGGAGCGGAGCTGGGATCAGGACCATGAGCAAAAACAATGATAATAAAGCAACCCCGCTGATAAGGGCTTTGCTGACAAAATTCCTTTTGTTGGATTTCATTTTGCGTTGAGTTAATATGGTAAATAATGAGGCAGGATATGTTTTATACTTCGTTTCAGAAGCAAAGATACAAGACTTTGAGTTTATCTGTTCAACTGAGGAGATGAAGTTATCAGGCAGGAATGAACATTTCGCAATTGTACCGAAGGCAATATAAAAAAACCATACCCACCCCACTCATCTTCGAACAAGCACAATCCTGCCGCTGTACCAATTACCGTGATCATAGAATTTCAGGAAATAGAGGCCAGTACTGAAATTTCCGAGGTCGATTTCCAATTTTGATACGCCGGCGGTTTTATACCTTGCCAGCAGTTTCCCGCTAATATCTGTCAGGAAAAGTTCCTTTACCTTGCCGTCAATTTCAGCTGATATCCGCCCGGTGGTGGGGTTCGGGTAGAATTTTATCCCGATCTTCTCAGCAGGTACTGGTTTAATGGTATCCGCTGAATAACGACCGGTCAAGGTATCGGTTGCACGTTGGTTCCCGGTTGTGTCTTTACCTGTGACTTTGGTAAAGTCTTTAACATTCATGCCCGGTTTTCCGGTTTTCACATGCCGCGTGGTATCGATGATCTCGTGCGCGATAACCGGGCTGTTGGAGAAGGTGGAAGTATCAGCCCTGAGGGCTGAAACCGTATCATCACTGCATGCAGCCACCCAGGTGAAACTGTGAATAATCCTTTTCAAAAGATTGTTCAGCAATTCGACATCGTACTGGTCCGTGACCGGTTTGGAATGGGCGTCGCCGATATGGCTGTGGTCGGTGAGGAAAACATAGGTCCCGTTGGTTGCCAGCGCTGCACTGCGGAGGAGGTATTCCATGCTGGCAGCATTTTCTGGTGTTTCGGCGCTTCCCACCACCGGGATGATCCGGATACCTTGTTCCGCCGCCTTTTGAATGCTGGCATGAAGTTGCCGGAGGATACCGGGTCTGACCAGGGGTTGTTCGTCAAGGATCATGAAAAGAAGCCGGGCGCGTGCATGCGGGTTCCAGCGCAGGCTGTCGATGGCCACGCGTAGGCCCTCTTCCACGGCTTCAGCTCCTCCTTCGCCCGCATCCTGTTCGCTGATAAAGCCAGTAGTGCCATTTATATCCTGAGACAAGGGGTGGTTTCGGGTGACATAGGAATTCTCAAAACAGCGATAAAAGACAGCGCCAAGGCTGATGGCCTGCCCCGGCATGTTTCCATTTGTTTTCTGAAGGATGTCGATCAAATCTGACTTCAGGAAGCTGATCTCGTCATGCATGGACCCGGTGGCATCAACCAGGAACGCGATGTCCACGTCATTTGGAACGTCGCAGGGGACAGGAATCTTAAGGACACTCATCCCCTTCGGAAACTGTTGCGGATCCTCGTAAACATATTCTGAATTCCCTGCAGAAACGACGATTTCAGGATCGATAACGGCCTGTTTGCCAAACATACCGGTCCAGAGTTCCACCTTGCCGGTATTGTCGGTGCGGGCGCTCCAGAGAACCGTTCCGTCGTGATTTCTAAGCCTTACAGGCGCGTTGACTACCGGCCGGCCATCTTCATTCTTAACCTGCATGGAATACCTCTGAACGGGATAAATATCCCACATGCCCTGAAATTTTTTCAGCTCTTTTTTCCTGATATCCTGCCACAAGTCCCATTTGCTGAAATCATTCAGTTCCGATGCCGTCAGTTTGCCGGCTGCGCCAGACCCCATAAAGGGGATTCCATCGACCGTGTGGAGCGGCCCGGCCAGCCTGCTCATAACGCCACCGACAGTGGCAGTGCTGTAACTGAGACTTTTCACAATCCTCGGCGCCGTAAAGCCAACGCACTGCACCTCCTGCAACTGCATCGGACTCATGGATAAGGTGATGCTGAGCACAAGCGAATCGCCCGGACGAAGTGAAACTGAGTCCTTCTTCCACAGTTTGTAACCCACATAGGAACACTGAACGCTGAGCCTGCCTGCAGGGTTTACTTCAATCCGGAAATTTCCGTCGAAATCAGTGGTGCAGCCCCATTTGCCTGAGCTGCCGTTTTTAATGAGAACATTGGCAAAGGGCACAGGATCACTGCTTCTATCCTCTTTGACTTTTCCTTTGATAACACAGGTCTGGGCTACGCAGGAAATGGCGATACCAAAGATTAATACGCAGATAAAAAGGATGGTCTTTTTCATAATCACAGGTAAAAAACAACGTAAAGATACGACCCAACCAGGCAGATTCAAAGAATTGTAAATTTTTCCACGCCGATTTGATAAATATTGGCGTATGTGCCGCTAAAACATAAAAAATACTTAAAACCACAACGGCGAATAAGGATGTACTAAGGCGCACCAAGGCATATTACCTGAAATCGATATCCTTTTGCGACTTTGTGTGTCCTTATTCGCCTTTGTGGTTAAATGCCAGGCTAAAACAGGTTAAATATAAAAAAGATTGATTTGAAATCCTTGCTTGTACGATTCCGGTCAACCAGATAAATATTTTTCAGCCAACTGATTTTTTTCATCAACAAGGCATTAAAATTAATTATCTTAGCAATACACAATTTTCTGGCGACTAATTACTTGACCGTTCTCTCAGCTTAAATAAGGTCACTCGACACATATAATTGATTATCAATTTTTTATAACAATTTTATCAGGATTTATTTTGACAAATCAGGTTAACCGGCAATTCGCACTTACATTTGGCTTATTGCCTTACAGGGCATGCCATATCCGCCCGGTTGAAAACTTTTTATGGGAAAGACAACTATCCTTCAATTTGATCATACATATTTATCGGCCAGTTAAATATCTTTTAAATGATGACCTATGAAAAAAGCCACCTTTATATTGGTTTTCCTGGTATTTTCAGGGTATTGTGCCTATGCACAGTGGATTGAACAGGCGACCGGTTTCACCACGGTTAGCCGCGCGATCAACAGCATTTCCATTGTTTCCGACCAAATTGTATGGGCTTCAGCCTATGACGGAAGCGGAGCTAACTTTCCCTGCGAGGATATCACCTTGACCACCAACGGCGGAACATTGTGGACCCCTCATACCATACCTGGGGCCACCAACCTCTTCATCGTAAACATCAGCGCCGTGGATGCAAACACGGCGTGGGTCTGCATGCAGGAGTCCTGGACGGCCATTGCAGGAAAGGGAATTTATAAAACCTCCGACGGAGGGGTTACCTGGGCCCGGCAGCCAACAGCAGGCTTTAACAGCACAGGCTCCAGGCCCGATTTGGTTTATTTCTGGGATCAGAACAACGGTTGCTGTGTGGGAGAACCCGTCAATTACCAGTTTGAGATTTATACTACCAGCAACGGAGGCGCCACCTGGATCCAGGTTCCAGGCGCCGATATTCCCACTGCATCGAACGGTGAACATAGCTGTCCCGGTTTTTTTTCAACCTATGGTAATATCATCTGGTTTGGCACCTACGCTGGACGGGTTTTTAAATCGACCGACTTCGGGCATCACTGGACTGCAGGTGTCATTCCCGGATGGGGGATCAAGCCTACGTTGCCAGTCTTCAGGGATGCCATGAACGGGCTGGCACAGGACAGGAGCTGGAATACACCCGGGAGGATGGCCAGGACCACCGATGGCGGCGCCACCTGGACGCCCTACACGACCACAGGCAACGTTTTTCTTACCGATATCGCACCCGTGCCGGGAACCACCTCCACGTGGATAACCACAGGTTCGGCAAGCGGCGCTGCCGGGGTTACCTGCTCTTTCGACGATGGCACAACCTGGTTCGACATGCCCGGAACCATAGGCACCTTATTCCTGGCTACACGATGGGTGAACAACACCACGGGCTGGGCGGGAAGTTACAATGTGAGTCCCACCGTTGGCGGTATATTTAAATTTGTCTCCGCGCTGGAGGCGCCCGTTGCAGACTTTGCCGCCAGCCCTTTGGCTGTTGCAACAGGCGGGCAGGTCCAGTTTTCCGATCTTTCCTCGGGCGGGATCACTTCGTGGCAATGGAGTTTTCCCGGGGGATCCCCTGCGTCCAGCAACCTGCAAAACCCGCCGCAGATAATCTACAATGTAAAAGGGAGATATGACGTATCGCTTACTGTCACCAATGTCTGGGGTTCAGCGGCTACGACCAAAGTCAGCTATATCACAGTCGGGAACGTGGGTGTTGCCGATCAGGAGCAGGTTTCCGTGCAGGTATATCCGAATCCGGCAAAAGACCGTATCCGGGTCAAATCGAATATACCGGTTCAGGAAGCAGCACTGATCGACCGGACGGGCCAGGTCATCTTGCGTACAAACCCAGGGTCATGCGAATTTTACCTCAGGCTTGATAATATCCATGCAGGGATGTACATGCTTCAGCTCCTCAACGCATCGGCCGTTTCCTGTCAAAAAATTGTGGTTACCAGGTAATTACTTCTCCAAAAATAGTGCTGGTCGAAAGGTTTATAACGCCATAGTCCCATTTATTTTGTAAATATGCATTGCCAAAATCTGGCAGGAGAAACTGAGAACCCTGGTATCCGGTATTTTGACAAGCAACAGGATATCATCACGCGGTAAAGCAAATGGAATACTGAAAGCTCACCCGTGAAAACGAAGCAATAACGCAACAGTAACTTTATGGCATTTTACCCGATTGATGGAAATTATACCATTAACACACTGATCCGGAAAATATTATCGAATGATACCCATTTAATGGCAGCCGTTCCTGTCAGGCACAACTTTACAATACAGATATGAACCGGTTTTCAATCCTGTTTTTCCTTTTCATTAACACAATCTCACTATTCAGCCATGCGCAGAAGAAATCCGCCCACGGATCTGCGAAAAGTCATGGGGAGGAAACTTTTTCATGCGTATTTTCGTGCTGGAGTTTAGACCCGGATTCGACGATCAGGCCGCTTAAGCTGAATTCTGACTATACAGGCCGGGTAATAATCAGGGCACAAACTGACACGAATGCCATGAGGTTAATGAATTACGAATTCATGTTTGTCAAACTGAGATCCCGAAACAACCCGGATGATTCAATCGAAATCAGAATTGATGAGAAAAAAGGCAATTATATATTTTTTGATTCCATAAAAGCAAAAATAATCGGGCATATCCAATATTTAAAGGTCAAACGAATGGTTAACAGGAACTGCGACAATAATCTATGGTGGAATATTCCCGTTAGAATTGAATAATTAATATAAACGTTACACCTGAAATTAAATCCATAAACAGCATGAATATAAAGGTTGATGAATATCTAAGCAAAGCCAAAAAGTGGCAGCAAGAATTTGAGAAATTGAGATTAATCCTTCTTGACAGTCAGTTGACCGAAGAATTTAAGTGGGGCTGGCCCTGTTACACCTTCGGGGAGAGTAACATCGTGCTGATCCATGGGTTTAAAGCGTACTGCGCACTGCTGTTTTTCAAGGGCGCACTGCTGCACGACGACCATGGCCTGCTGGTCAGGCAAACGGAGAATGTCCAGGCGGGTCGGCAAGTTCGCTTTACCAGTTTACAGGAAATCGGTGAGAAGGAACTATTCTTAAAAGTATTGATAAATGAAGCCATTGAAGTAGAAAAATCCGGTTTGAAAGTGGATTTTAAAAAGAGTTCAGCCCTCACCTTTCCCGAAGAATTTCAACAAAAATTAGATGAAAACCCTGCCCTTAAAACCGCATTCGACGCGCTGACTCCCGGACGACAGCGAGCCTACAATCTCCATTTTTCCGAACCCAAACAATCCAAAACCCGGCAGTCGCGGGTTGAAAAATGGATCCAGCAAATTCTGAATGGAAAAGGATTAGATGACCGTTAAAATCCCAAAGAAAATGAATAAGGGTAAATAAACACTGTTCACCAACTGCACCTTTGTGATCGAAATCATCAGAAAATGAAAAAACAACTATTATTTTGTGCATTGTTATGTTTTTGGGGCAGTTTGACCTATTCGCAAACCTGGCAATGGGCAAAAAGCGCGCATGCTGCGTTTGACGACTGGGGTACATCGGTTGCCGTGGATGGTTCGGGGAGTGCATTTTTTACAGGAAGTTTTTTCAGTCCGTCGGTCAGCTTTGGCACCGCGACCTTAACGAATGCAGGCATCAGCGATATTTTCCTTGCGAAATATGGTGCAGGCGGGAACCTGGTCTGGGCTCAACGTGTTGGCGGGACAGAGGGTGATGGTGCCTTATCGGTAGCGGCCGATGCTGCCGGAGATGCTGTAATAACAGGATGGTTCAGGGACATCTGCTCCTTTGGTTCCACTACCCTGACGAATGTTGATCCACTCTTTGGCGGTTCTGACCTATTTGTTGCACGGTTAAGTGGCACCATAGGATTGACTGGAACAGACAATCTGGTTAATTTTTCCATCTTCCCAAATCCAGCCTCGGGTATCGTCACGATTAACACCCAAAATTCAACCGATGACGAATTGGAGATATCTGTTTTTAACATTTCGGGAAAACTGGCACTAACGGAAATGCTGAGACCTATTAACCGGCAAATTAACATCGGGAACCTAAGTAACGGAGTTTATACCGCTGCGATTAAATCAAAAGACTTAATGGTTTATCGCAAATTAGTTAATCAAAGATGACCCAGCAGCAAATTGGCGCACCCTCATTGCCACGTTTTTCATTAAAAGGAAATGATTACCTTTGATTTTCATTGCATGTTCTGACAAAGTCAGGTTGTATAATACAATCGGTTATTAATTTGAAAGTCCCAAATGAGAAAAATAACATTCTTGCTCATAATCGCCTTATTTACTGTCGCTTGTAAAAAAGAAACCACCGATTTCAGAACCTCCTATGAAGGAAACTGGTTATTCAGCATTCACAAAAAATATGGAAACGTTAATTACGGGAATTACATTGACACGACTTATTCGGCAACAGGATTCGTGAAAAAAGTCGGAGATGTGCACGACTCCCTGCTTGAAATACACTATGGAACTGATACCATATTTAATGGAATTGACCATGGCACTGTTAAAATAGTGACGGAACACAGTTCCTTGAAGATTTCGATGAGCAAGACCCTTTCGTACCCGGGTGGCTTCGGTGAATACGGAAACACCTATCTGATCGGAAAGTTTGATGATAATAACCACCTGGAAATGACTGTTTCCATCGGGGGATTGGGTTATTGGAATTTAAGAGAAATCACAGGATCAAAAAAGTAACATTACCTGAAAAAACTTTTAGATTGCTACAAATAGCCAGCGATTTCAGATTTGAGTTTCGGCAGATCATTAATTTCTATTCCCCAAATCAATTCATCAGAGATAACATCATATCCATGGATAATGCGATTTCTCAGGCTGTTGGCTTTTCTTGAATGCGATATTTTAACAATCGATATCACTTCTTTCATTAAAATTGTTTCCTAATACAGAACCAAACAAGTATACCTTATCCACTCTGTGATTGATACATATCCAACCCATTCAACTCCCTTTCGCCTCTCATACCACCCCAATATGTTTATTTCTTCTTTTAGCAGATGCCGGAATAATCAGTAAACCTTTGAAAAGTCTCACTGACGCTGGTTTTGTGGCGATTGCAAGCTCATTATGGGCTGGTTGACCGTCAGTTTAATAACAGGATTATTGAATCACCAGTTTCTGAACCGCAATCTCCGAATCTGTCTGCACTTTTACTACATAAATCCCATGCACTAAATCGCTGACATCAATTTCCACCGGATGCCCATTCCGGAATTGATCATATTTAACCAGTTCTCCTGTCATTGTATAAATGCTCACAACCTTGTCGTTAAATTGATTGCGGTTATCTTTTATCGCGATTTTACCGGTTGCCGGGTTGGGATAGATCAGGAAAGTATCATAACCGATATTTCCGATGCCATTCACTCCTTCCTGTGTAACGGTTACCTTCCGTAAAACCGGTGGCTGCTGCAGGATAAATACCCTGATTGTGTCGACCCTTGGGGTCACGGAAGTGTTTGCTGAATACGAAACAAAAATCGTATCATTACCTGAGCCGGAATACGTTACGGCACACCATGATGAGTCGCTGATTACATCCCAGCCCGTATTTGAGGTGACGGGGAAACTGGTAATCCCTGCTTTCGGACCGACGACCCTGGCGGCAGGTGATACAGCCAGGTAAGGTTCACCCCCATATCCGGTTTTTAAGATCGTTCCATTTTCACCAACAACATACCCCGTTAAGGAATCCGTGAAGAAAACAGCACTTAAACGGTTGATGGTTCCACTTGAATCGTATGACCAATTATTACCCCCGTCGTTGGTTTTCAGAATTCCCCCCTGGTCATCCACCACATACCCTTTATTGGGGGTCGGGAAATAAACCGATTTGCAAACACCACGTCCACCATATCCTCCACCTCCACCCCATGTTGCACCTCCGTCTTTCGTCCTACTGATGAGATAGGTACCCACCACAAAACCCGTAATCGAATCGGTAAAAAAAACCGAATATAGGGGACTATTGCCGAGTCTGGCAATAAAATTCCATGTTGCTCCTCCATCGGTTGTTTTGATCACGGCTCCGCTGTGGTCCGTGAGTTTATAACCCACCGCATACCCTGTTCCGGGATCAGGAAAATAGACGGAGTTCAGCACATAAGGGAGCACGGTTTTTGTCCAGGTAACTCCTGCATCCGTGGTTTTCAGGATAATGCCACCCGGATTTGTCATATTATATGGATCTCCGCCGGCAATAAAACCGGTATTGGCATCCAGAAAGAAAACAGAATATAATGGGTACGTGGTTCCACTTGATAATGTGCTCCAATTGTTGCCCCCGTTTTTTGTTTTATAAATATGCCCGTTAAAATCTACAACGTAGCCTGTATGGTTGTCTGTAAAAAAAACGGAATTAACCATAAATCCCGGCGCATTGGGCAAACTTGTCCAGTTCCTGCCACCGTTGGTGGTTTTCAGATAAACGCTGGGATAGTTGCCCATAGGCGCGCCCACCGCGTACCCTGTTGCGCTATCCGGGAAAAATACTGAAGTCATATTTGGTTGGGCGGATCCTTTCGATAAAGAGGACCAATTTAATCCTGCATTGGTGGTTTTGAAGATCGTTGTCGCACTTAACGCATATCCTGTATCGGCATCAGGAAAAAAAACAGCATTAAATCCCGACGTAAATCCTGTCGGAATGACAGCCCAGGTTGCACCGGCATTCACTGTCTTTAATATTTTTCCTGAATTATTTCCGTAATTAGGCCCCGCAACATAACCGGTATTGGCATCCGTAAAGAAGATTGATTGAAAATCATCCCACACACCCAAATTCCCCAAACCAGTGGTATCCATAGCCCAAGTCACACCTGCATTGATGGTTTTTAATATTGTTCCGTTGCCGCCAACCACATATCCCGTCGTGGAATCAGTAAAAAAAACTGAAGTTAAACTGGTTTTTACCGCGCAGGATAAGGTATCCCAGGTCTCACCACCATTGATGGTCTTGATGATCACTCCCCTCCCGTTATAACCTGCCACATAACCAGTATTGACACTGGTGAAGAAAACCGAATTCAGGTAAGGCAATACCGGCACAATCGGATGCCTGGTCCATGTCAACCCGCCATCGGTTGTTTTTACGATATCTCCTATTCTGTCCATGGCATAACCGGTATTGAAATCAGGAAAACAGATTGAAGTAAACCCTCCCCCTGTTCCACCATACACTGAGTTCCATGATGCGCCAGCATCAATGGTTTTCAGGATTGTACAGCCATCGTAATTTGAACCCGCAGCATATCCGGTATTTTCATCCGTAAAGCAAACGGAATACAAATAATATTCGGGGCCTTTGTTGAATACCGTCCAATTCAAACCGCCATCCGTTGTTTTCAAAATAGTGCCGGCATCACCCACGGCATAACCGGTCGTGCTACTGGTAAAGCAAAGAGATTCAAGGGGATTCCCGCAAGGCAACGGATTTTGCCATCGCCATTGGGGAAATGCGGAAATAGCGCTAAAGAATATGACACAAAAAAGGATAGCTTTTTTCACTGGATTGAAATTTGGAGATCTTTGCCTAAGCCCTGTTTTAGAATTCGAGAAAATGTAGATAATTGAATTTCACTTTTTCCCGATTCAATCCTGGAAATGTAGCTTTTCTTTGTGCCTGTTTTTTCCGCAAGTTCTTCCTGAGTTAATCGTGCTTCTTTTCTGGCTTCTTTTAATAGTTCCCCAAGTCGAAAAGACATAGCTTCAGATTCAAAAAGTTCCCTCGTCGGAGTTCCCTTTGGACCGTATTGTTTAGTTAAATGCGCTTCAAATGTTGTTATCTTGTTCATACTTATTTGCTCCTTTCTTTTACTTCAAAATATTCCCTCTTGAGTTTTTCTCCTAATTCAATTTCGTTTTTAGGTGTTTTTTGTGATTTTTTTATGAAGCAATTGATCAACAAGATCACTTTTGTTTCATCAAAAAAGCATAGAACCCGAATTTCCTTGAAAGTTGAACTTATCTTTATTTCATAAAGGCCATCTGTATCCTCCAAATATTTGAAAAATTTGATGGGAACTCTTTCATTATTACTGATCAACCAAAGAACATAGTCGATTTTCTTTCGTACCTTCAACTCTTGTTGGTTGTAGAAAGCAATAAAATTATCTCCTCAAAATTGTATTTCTCGAATCACAGTGCAAAGTTAACTATGTAGTTAACAAAAGTCAAGTGTTTGGTGAAGTTTATTATTCCAAATGCCCCCTGCTGTGTGACAGACACGATATACCTGCGTTTTTGATCGTAGCCATCTTGTCCTAGGATGCTCCCTGAGAAAAAGTAGAACAATTTCAAAAGCAAACATGAATTCATGCAACTATTGCTGTTAATAAAGAAAATTGGCAGGATCTTTCCGGTCATCTTATGTTCAGTTCAGAACTTTACCAGGATAATGGGTGACAGGAAAGAAGGGGGATCAGGAGGATTTTCCTGGGAGAACGTAGCAAAGCATAAAACTCACATTTCGGATTTCACATTTCAGATTTCACATTTTTTACCCCTAAATTTTATCTTCATTTTTGATTTGATTGCATTGAACAATCTCACCAGTTGTTTGAATGTGAGATGTGAATTTTGAAATCTGAAATGTGAAATCTGAAATGTGAAATTCATGGGATCAAAAAAAAAACCACCTGCACGTATGTCTGCAAGTGGCTTTCTCAGTGGTGACCCCAGAGGGATTCAAACCCCCAACCTGCTGATCCGTAGTCAGCTACTCTATTCAGTTGAGCTATGGGGCCAGTTTTGAGGGTGCAAAGATAACACTTTTTTCAAATTAAATTATACCTTTGCAAATTTGATTTCCGGATATGAGTAACGGCCGGCATAAAACTCTTCGAAACGATGATCAGCGTAGGATTACAAAAACTGACCCCTGATGATTTTTACAGGATACTCTTCCTTGATGAGAAGATCGGGCTTGCCCCGGAAGCTGTCGCCAAGGTAGAGGCTAACTACCTGTTCCTGAAAAAATTCGCCAAAGGCAAGGTCATTTATGGCATCAATACCGGCCTTGGCCCGATGGCACAATATAAAATCGAAGGCAAGAGCGAACTCCAGCTCCAGTATAACCTGATCCGCAGCCATTCTTCCGGATGCGGAAGCCCTCTCCCCGAAATATATGCAAAAGCCACGATGCTGGCAAGGCTGAACACCTTCATGCAGGCCAAATCGGGTATCCATCCTGAGGTAATCGAGCTGATCAAAGAACTGATCAACCGGAATATCAATCCCCACATTCCCGAACACGGCGGCGTAGGCGCAAGCGGCGACCTGGTCCAGCTCGCCCACCTGGCGCTGAACCTGATCGGCGAAGGCGAGATCTGGTACGAGGGCAAGCTGCAGCCCACGGCCGAAGTTTTTCAGAAAGAGGGACTGAACCCGGTCAAAATGCACATCCGCGAAGGACTTTCGCTGATCAACGGCACTTCAGCCATGACCGGCATCGGGATGATCAACCTTGTGCATGCCAAAAACCTGCTTGACTGGGCCGTACTTGCTTCATCCATGATCAACGAGATCGTGGAATCATATGACGACCATTTTTCGAACGGGCTCAACCGGGTAAAAGCCCACTACGGACAAAACCAGGTGGCCGGCATGATGCGGTCGATCCTCAGCGACAGCAAACTGATCCTGCACCGTGCCGATCATCTTTACAACGGGAATTCGGACGAGGTGGAAGTGTTCACGCACAAGGTGCAGGAATACTACTCCATCCGGTGTGTTCCGCAGGTGCTTGGCCCTATCCTTGACACCATCCTCAATGCAGAGAAAGTACTGATCGACGAGGTCAACTCCTCCAACGACAACCCCATCATCGACAGCGAAGCCAAAAACGTGTTCCACGGGGGGAATTTTCATGGCGATTATGTTTCCCTGGAGATGGACAAACTGAAGATCGCCATCACGAAACTATCCATGCTCGCCGAACGCCAGCTGAACTACCTGATGAACGACAAGCTCAATCAGAAACTCCCGCCCTTTATCAATCTCGGTAAACTCGGTTTCAACCTTGGCATGCAGGGGATGCAGTTTACCGCTGTTTCAACGGTCGCCGAAAACCAGACCCTTTGCTTCCCCATGTCGATTCACAGCATTACCAACAACAACGACAACCAGGATATCGTGAGCATGGGCACCAACGCGGCCATGATGACGAAGCGGGTGATTGATCACACCTACATCGTCATTTCAATCCATATGATCGCGATCCTGCAGGCCATCGATTTCATGGAGTTCAGGCCCAGGCTTTCATCCTATTCGCGTAAGAAGTTCGACGACCTGAGAAAAATCGTCCCGAAATTCACGGCCGACACCACCAAATACAAGGAAATACAGTTGATTGCTAACCACATACTTGAGAATAAACCGAAGTTTGTGTTAACCGAAAAAGCTGAATGAGAATTTACGATTTACGATTTACGATTTACGATTTAAGTGCTGCTTCAGGTTTGGTGAACAAATAAATTTAATTAACCGAAAAAACTATCTGTCTTCCCAAATCGTAAATCTAAAATCGTAAATCGTAAATCGTAAATCGTAAATCGTAAATACTATAAAGATGAAAATCGCATTGGTTACCGGCGGATCCAGGGGAATCGGCAGGGCAGTTTCGGTGAAGCTGGCGGAAGCGGGCTATTATGTTATGGTCAACTACCACACAAACCGCCAGGAGGCTGAAAACACCCTGCAGATGATTCGCGACAAGGGCAGTGACGGGGAGGTCATCGGGTTTGACGTTTCTTCGCAGGCGGCGGTTGAGCTTGCTCTCGGGCAATGGCAGGCGGCGCACGAAGGCGAGTATATCCGCGTGCTCGTCAACAACGCCGGGATCCGCAGGGATGCCCTCCTGATGTGGATGAAAAACGAAGAGTGGAACGACGTCATCAACACCAACCTTAACAGCTTTCTCTACATCACCCGTTTCCTGCTGAAGGATATGCTCCTGAAAAAATGGGGGCGCATCATCAATGTCGTTTCCCTTTCCGGTATTAAGGGATTGCCCGGCCAGGCCAACTACTCCGCCGCCAAAGCCGGGGTGATCGGCGCCACCAAAGCCCTTGCCCAGGAGATCGCAAAGAAAAATGTCACCGTCAACGCCGTCGCCCCCGGTTTCATCAGAACCGACATGACTGCCGACATGGACGAAACCCAGCTCAAAACCATGATCCCCGCCGGCCGCTTCGGCAAACCCGAAGAGGTCGCCGCCGTCGTTGGCTTCCTCGCCTCGGAAGAAGCCTCCTACGTCACGGGCACCGTCGTTAATGTGAACGGAGGACTCTACACTTAATTAAGAATTATGAATTATGAATTAAAAATTACGGATTCTGATTACACCTTTTACCATGTCACCATGTCACCATGTCACCTTGTCACTTTGTCATCATTTTACCATTTCACATTGTCACCTTGTCACCTTGTCACCATTTAACCATTTAACCAATGCATAGAGTAGTAATCACAGGCATGGGCATCTATTCTGTGATCGGGAAAAACCTTGCCGAAGTAAAGGATTCATTGTACCATGGACGATCAGGGATCATATTTGATCAGGCCAGGAAGGAGTTGGGGTTCCGTTCCGGACTTACCGGCATGGTTGAACGCCCCGTACTGAAAGGCGTACTCGACCGCCGCATGAGGGTCGGGTTACCATTGCAGGGCGAATATGCGTACATTTCAACCTTGGAAGCGCTGAACCAGGCAGGGATTGACCAGGCCTACCTTGATGCGCACGAGACCGGAATATTGTTCGGCAATGACAGTTCAGCCGTTCCGGTTGTTGAATCTGTCGACATACTCCGGCAAAAAAAAGATACGATGATGATCGGGTCCGGTCATATTTTCCAGTCGATGAATTCGACCGTATCCATGAATCTTTCTGTCATTTTCAGGCTGAGAGGGATTAATTTCACCATCAGCGGGGCATGCGCCAGCAGTTCACATGCCATCGGGATTGGTTACCTGCTCATTAAGCAGGGATTGCAGGAGATGATCATCTGCGGCGGCGCCCAGGAGATCAACCCTGAATCGACCGCCAGTTTCGATGCGCTCAACGCTTTTTCGACCCGTGAGTCGGAGCCTGCCAAAGCTTCCCGGCCGTTCGACCGCGACCGCGACGGCCTTGTTCCAAGCGGTGGCGCCGCAACCGTGATCATTGAAAGTTATGACTCTGCCATGAAACGCGGTGCAACAATTTTTGGTGAAGTGATCGGGTATGGCTTTTCATCGAACGGCGATCATATTTCGATGCCGAATGTGGATGGTCCCGTACGCGCCATGCACAAGGCGATCGGTGATGCAGGGATCTTACCCTCAGAAATTGACTACATCAACGCCCACGCCACCTCCACCCAGGCAGGCGACAGCAACGAAGCCAAAGCGATCAGCCTTGTGCATGGGAATTCAAAACCGCTGGTAAGCAGTACGAAATCAATGACAGGTCACGAAATGTGGATGGGCGGTGCCAGCGAGATCATCTATTCCACCCTGATGATGAACAACAACTTTGTTGCCCCGAACATCAACCTGGAAAACAGGGATGCCGATTCGGAAAAACTGAACATTGCCGCGAAAACCACCCCGCACGGGATAAAAACATTCCTCTCCAATTCATTCGGATTCGGGGGCACCAACTCCTCGCTGATCATTCGGAAAATTATTTGAAATCGGGCCGGCTACAGTTTCATTTCAATTGGCGTTTGACGGTACTTTCCTGCCTGTACCTGCATACAACTGACAAAAATTTCCTTATTTTTGCAAAGGTTAATGAAACACTATGATGCTACACGACGAGATAATCAGGAAAATCAATCAACTCCTGATCGACGAAATTGAAATCGATGAAAGCCAGATCAATCCGGGAGCCGACCTGAAAAAGGACCTGGGGATTGACAGTCTTGACTTTGTTGACCTGTTTGTAATTATTGAAAATAATTTTGGTTTTAAAATGAAAGCCGAAGATATGGCTGAAGTCAAATCGTTGGATGATTTTTACCAATATATCATTAAACGTGTCAACCAAAATTAATTCACCCGTCAAAAAACTTCTTTTCATTTCAGCAAACAGGTATGCGATCCCTTACCCTGTTTATCCACTCGGGATTTCATACCTATATGCTTTCCTGAGAGAGAAGCTTCCCGATTACACCATCAAAATTTTCGATTCCAACCTTCATGCCCCGGGGACGCTCCATGATTTTTTAGTGGATTTCAACCCAGATTACATCGCTCTGTCGCTGCGCAACATCGATGATGTGAACTCCTATACCCGCGAAAGTTTCATCAGCGGATACAAGGTAATTACCGACTCGATCAGGCAGGTCACCCGGGTTCCGCTGATCATCGGCGGCTCTGCCTTTTCCATTTACCCCCGTGAACTGTTTGCCTTCCTTCAGCCCGACTATGGGATTCATGGGGAAGGAGAAGAGAGTATTTACAGGTTGCTGATGAGCCTCGACAGCGGAACCCCTGATCTGGGTATTGATGGCCTGGTATACCGGGATGCTGATAAAATTGTGGTCAACAACCGAAAACATTTCATAAACACGCCGAACCTGGGGTTTGATAAGGAACTGCTCGGATTTTACTGGGACAAGGCCGGCATGGTCAACGTGCAGACAAAAAGGGGCTGCCCGTACAACTGTATTTATTGCACCTACCCGCTCATCGAAGGTCACAACGTTCGTACGCTCGATCCTGAGAAAATTGTCCATACGCTGCAGGATCTGTATGAAAATTACCAGGTTGACTATGTGTTTTTCACCGATTCGGTGTTCAACATCAGCAACGCTTTCAATACAGAACTTGCACACAAACTGATTGCTTCAAAACTTCCAATGCATTGGGGAGCCTATTTTTCACCGCACAATCTTTCGCTTGACAATCTAAAGCTGTTTGTCGAGGCAGGGCTGACGCATGTTGAATTCGGAACGGAATCATTGTCCGATAAGGTACTACGCAGTTACGGGAAACATTTCGACGTGGATGAAGTGGTCAGGATTTCCGATTACTGTAACCAGGCAGGGGTTTACTTCTGTCACTTCATGATCATCGGGGGATACGGTGAAACCGAAGCCACGGTCAATGAGAGCTTTGAAAATTCAAAACGCATCGAAAACACCGTCTTTTTCCCGTTTGTCGGGATGAGGATCTACCCGGGGACCCATCTGCAACAAATCGCCATCGAAGAAGGAATAATTCATGCTGACGATAACCTTCTTGAGCCTGTATACTACCTGGCTCCGGGTATCCGGTACGACACCCTCCGCGAGCGTGCGGAACAAACCGGACGGCGCTGGGTCTTTCCGGATGAGGACATGGCAGGAATCATGAACCGGCTCCGGGGCAAAAAACGTAAAGGATCATTATGGCATTACCTCAAGAAATAAATATTCCCCAGAAGCCTCCGATGGTGATGGTAGACCGGTTGACCGGGGTCGTGGAAAATGTCACCACAACCACCTTTCTCATCCGTGATGACAATATATTTTGTGAAAATGGCGAATTGCGCGAGCCTGGCCTGATTGAAAACATGGCACAGACTGCCGCTGCAGGAACCGGAGCCAGGACTGGGGACTCATCGGCCGAAGCGCCTGCCGGAATTATCGGAGGGATCAGGAGCCTGAAAATTTCAGCTTTTCCGAAAACAGGTCAGGAAATTACAACAAGGATCACTGTTTTGCACCAGGTATTCGACGCCACCATTGCCCTTGGGGAGGTATTTCTTGAAGATCAGCTTATTGCATCATGTGAATTAAAGATTTTCTTACACCGCTAAATGAAGTTATGCCCGGGGATTCTTTTTGCCATCACCACCAGGGCTGAATATTAACGGAATTTTCATAACTTGGCCCACGAAAGAACTGATAACAATCAAATATTAATCCATGGAAGACAATCATAACCCGGTCTACAAAGACGATGCCTACGGGAAGTCCCGTGAGCTTTCCTATAATTACCTTGAAGGCGGCAACTTTGAAAGAACAGTCGGATTTCACGGCGAAGCCGACAGAGTTGTTTTACAGCAGGCATGGGACCTGTTCAGGGAAAGGATTGAGGACGCCAGGCAGCGGGTCCTTGCCGGAAAGGCCAGTCCCGTTGTGTATTATATGGAAAAAAACCTGCTTGATCCCCTGAACTTATCCATGATGGCAGGAATGTCGGTATGGCGTGTCAAATGGCACATGAGACCCGGTGTTTTCAAAAGGTTAAAGAACAAAACCCTGCAGAAATACGCCGACGCTTTTAACATCACCCCCGACCAACTCATGAAAATAGAATAATTGAAACTTATGGCAGCAACAAACACGATCATCAATTTTACACATCGCCAGGCCGGCCATTGCGAAAGCGGCGCCACCTCGAACCTATATAAATTCAATGGCCTTGACATCTCCGAGCCCATGGCATTCGGCATCGGGAACGGACTCTATTTCAGTTATATACCCTTCCTGAAAATACAGTTCGCCCCGATGATCTCCTTCCGTAACCTGCCCAACATGGTTTTCAAAAGATCAACAACCTACCTGGGTATTGACGCAACAGTGGTTAAAAAGGTAAAGGATCCCAAAGAGGCTATGGAAATGCTTGACAGCAACCTGGAAAAAGGAATTCCGACAGGTTGCCAGGTAGGGGTATTCCAACTTACCTTCTTCCCGCCTGAATACCGGATGCACTATAACATGCACAACCTGGTTGTTTTCGGCAAAGAAGGCAACATGTATCATGTCAGCGACACCGTGATGGAAACTCCGCAGCTGATCACCTATGAGGACCTCCTGCGCGTGCGCTATGCCAAAGGAGCATTTGCTCCCCAGGGCAAGATGTACTGGATCAATCACCGCATCGACAAACCGGTTGACCTGAAACCCGCCATCATCATGGGAATAAAAAAGACCGTCTATGAAATGATCGGCATTCCTTTTCCACTGATTGGGGTTAAAGGGTTGCGCTGGATGGCCCGCGACCTTAAAAAATGGCCGGCAAAACACGGAAACGACACGGCCTCCTTCTACCTCGGCCAGATCCTCCGGATGGCGGAAGATTTCGGTACCGGCGGTGCCGGGTTCCGCTACATCTACGGTGCCTTTCTAAAGGAAGCCGGGGAGTTGTTCGGAAACCATGAGGGATTGCTGGAAGCCTCCGAGATGATGGGCAGAACCGCCAACAAATGGCGTGAATTCACATACATGGGAGCGCGTAACTGTAAAAACCGCTCAAAACCTGAAGAAGATTATGGCACCCTCTCTGAAAAACTGCTGGAGATAGCAGCAGATGAACAAAAAGTTTACGAGAAACTTAAAAAACTCAGGTTTTAATGTCGCGGCAACCCATCATTGAAATCAGGGAGCTGACCAAGATTTACAAGGGAGCCGGGGAACCTGCCATCAACGGGATATCACTGGATATTTTCCCGAATGAGATTTTCGGCCTGCTTGGCCCCAACGGGGCTGGCAAAACCACTACGATCTCCATCTTGTGCGGTTTATTCAGCGCGACGAAGGGAAGTGTACTGATCGACGGGCTTGACAGCTATACCAATCCTGAACAGATAAAACAGATGATCGGTGTGGTACCCCAGGATCTTGCCCTCTATCCTACCCTTACCGGCCGCGAGAATCTTACGTTTTTTGGAAACATGTACGGCCTCCGGGGACCGGCACTGCGCGACAGGATCAATCATTACCTCGGGGTATTCGGCCTTGAAAAGCATGCCAACAGGCTGGTAAGCAAATACTCAGGCGGGATGAAACGCCGGGTAAACCTGATCGCTGGTCTGCTGCACGACCCGAAGATCATCTTCCTGGATGAACCTACGGTAGGCATCGATGTTCAGTCGAGGGTGGTCATCCTGGAATACCTAAAGGAACTGAACAAACGGGGCATTACAATCATATACACCAGCCACTACATGGAAGAGGCGGAACACCTGTGCCACCGGGTGGCCATCATCGACCGGGGAAATATCATTTCACTGGGAAATCCGGCAGACCTGCTTGCCGGGCACCCGGAATTCAAGAGCCTGGAACATATTTTCATCCATCTCACCGGTAAAGATATGAGGGACTGACCATGAAAAAGTTGTTATCTGTCTTCCGGAAGGAGATGCTGCTGCTGATGCGTGACAAGTCGGGGCTAACCATGCTTTTTGTCATGCCAACCTTGCTCATTGTTATTTCCTCGCTGATGCAGGAATCGGGATGGAATTCTCTCAATAAAAATGCCAGTGTCAAGGTGCTGTTTGTCGACAATGATCATGATAGTCTCGGGGTTAAAATCAGAAGCGGCTTCATGAACTCTGGGTCATTCGTGGTGATCGACAGCCTGAACCGGCAGCCCCTCACGGCGTCTATGGCAAAAGAGGCGGTAAAGACCGGCGATTACCTGATTGCCATTGTGGTTCCACAGGGCGCGACGAAAACAATGAGGGCCAATGTGCGTCTTTCTGTCGCCAAAACACTTGCAGGCTTTGGCATCGGGAATGCGATGTTGTTAAACGGGGTAGTATTCAGGGATTCAGTTGATATGACCCTCTATTTTGATCCGACGGTTAACAGGGCATTTAAAAATGGCCTGATCAGCTCTGTCAGGGAAAATTATTACAAGATCCAAAGTGAATGGGTGTTTAAGATATTCAACCAGGAGATTGCTGCACAGATGCCTTTGTACAAACCCCCGAAGGAAGGATTCAGGGAGGTACTCCGGTTCAGGGAAGAATTTCCTTCCTACCGCGAAGTTGAACTCATCCCCAACTCATCACAGCACAATGTGCCTGCCTGGACCATCTTCGCGATGTTTTTCATCGTGATCCCCCTTACCCAGAGCCTGATCCAGGAGCGCGAAGGCGGAAGCCTCTTCAGGCTGCTCACCATGCCGGTTCCTTATATGACCCTGGTAATGGGGAAAGTCATGGTCTACCTCGTGGTTTGCCTGCTGCAGACGGCTGCCATGCTCATGGCCGGGGTTTTCCTGCTGCCGCTGTTCGGGCTGCCTGCCCTGGTCGTGGGAAACAACATTCCTGCCCTGTTCGTGATTACCCTGGTTACAGCCATGGCATCCGTGGGCTACGGATTGATGGTCGGCACGATTGCCAACACGCATCAGCAAGCTGCCGCTTTCGGTTCCATTTCGGTCATCATCCTCGCAGCAATGGGCGGTATTTGGGTACCCGTATACATGATGCCGCCAACCATGCGGGCATTTGCCATGCTGAGTCCCCTAAACTGGGCCATTACCGGGTTCTATAATATTTTCCTCCGGGGCGGGAACCTGTTACAGATTGCTCCTCAGGCACTGAAGCTATGCCTGTTCTCTCTTTCCACTGTTGTCGTTACAAGCTTAGTCCACAAATATAAAAAAGGGGTGAACAGTTAATTATGGCACTCACTGACCGTAAAGAAATTCTTGTAAGGTTCTCAGAGGTTGACTCCATGCGCATAGTATGGCATGGCAACTACCTCAAGTATTTTGAAGACGGAAGGGAATCCTTTGGGCTTAAATACAACCTGGGTTACCTTGACGTTTACAGGCACAATATCATGATTCCCCTGGTAAAAATCAACTGCGACTTCAAAAGAACGCTGGAATATGGCGATGCAGCCATCGTGGAAACCCGCTATGTTCCAGTTGAAGCTGCCAAAATCGTATTCGAATATACCATCTACCGTAAAAGGGATATGGAGGTGGCTGCCACCGGCACTTCAACCCAGGTTTTTCTCACCCCGCAAGGGGAACTCTTACTAACTGCCCCTGAATTTTTCACTACCTGGAAAACGAAATGGGGCGTTTAACTGTCCATTCCATGAAATCCGTTTATATTCTGAGCGACAACATCATCACTTCCCTGGGTTTCACAACCGCGGAAAACACAGCCGCTATTGAAAATGGCGTCGTTGGCATCAGAGAGGTTGATGATCCGGCCTTGTACCCGTCGGCTGTGCAATTATCGCTGGTAAATTCGCTCCTGCTTGAGGAGAAATTTGCCGCAGTCCTGGCAACCTTACATAAAAAGAATCCGGCCAGCTCGTTCACCCGGCTTGAAAAGATGTTCATCCTTTCAATTCATGAAGCATTGAATACCAGACAGGTATCGCCCGGCGACCCACGAACCCTGTTTATTATTTCTACCACAAAAGGAAACGTCAACCTGCTTGAGAACCAATACAGGGCCACGTTCAGCCATAAACGGGTTTACCTTTGGGAACTGGGCCGTACCATCCAGCAGTTCTTCGGTTTTGCAAACAAACCACTGATCGTTTCCAACGCCTGTATTTCTGGGGTGATGGCCCTCATGACTGCCGCACGTTTCCTGCATTCGGGTGCATATGATCACGCGGTGGTGACGGGAGGGGATATTGCATCCGAATTTGTGATTTCCGGGTTCCAGTCGTTTCAGGCCCTGAGCCCGGCGCCATGCAAACCCTTTGACCTGAACCGCACAGGCCTTTCATTAGGCGAAGGCTGCGGAACCATGATACTTTCAGTGGTCCCCGGAAATTCTGATGGTCCCTCGATCCGGGTTACCGGCGCTGCCACCACAAACGATGCAAACCACATTTCAGGTCCCTCGAGAACCGGTCAGGAACTGGCCACGGCCATGAAACTTGCCATGAATCAGGCAGGACTGGGTACCGGGGACATAGACTATATTTGCGCCCATGGAACTGCCACCTCCTTCAACGATGAAATGGAGTCCAAATCCATTGATTTGTGCGGGCTTACACAGGTGCCTGTCAATAGTTTCAAAGGATACTGGGGGCATACGCTTGGCGCTGCAGGGATCATTGAATCAGTTGCGGCAGTTTCGTCGTTGCGGAAAAATATGCTGTACCGTTCTGCCGGTTTTGAAACACTGGGAGTTCCTTCACCGTTGAATGTGATCGGGACAAACCTAAGTACTCCCTTGCAGGCCTGTATTAAAACCGCATCCGGGTTCGGAGGCTGCAATGCAGCCATAACAATTCAGAAAAAATAACATGGAGCTTTTAATCACCTCATACAGCCATCTTCATGATAATAAGGTCGTCGTAAATGACAGACTCGTTTTTTATCAGGAAAATATTCTTAAATTTGCAGACTTCATAAAATCGGTCTACAAACAGGAACAGATTACCTATCCAAAGTTTTACAAAATGGATTTCATGAGTAAAACGGGGTTCCTGGCTGCAGAATTGCTTTTGAAGGAAACAACAGTTGCTGGATACTGCCCTGAATCGGTGGGTGTGATTTTGTCCAATTCAAGTTCAAGTCTTGATACGGATATCGCTCATAATGAAACCATTAAAAACCGTTCAGGTTATTTTCCAAGCCCTTCCGTTTTTGTATATACCCTTCCCAACATCGTTATCGGGGAGATATGTATCAGAAACAACTTCAAGGGAGAGAATGCTTTTTTCATATCGGAGACCTTCAATGGCAAACTGTTGGTTGATTATGTGGAAGAGCTGTTTATCAATAAACGGGTGGAAGCCTGCTTATGTGGCTGGATTGAAGTATTGGGAAACAACTGCAACGCCTTGATGGCGCTAGTTGAAAATTCTGAACTGAGACAGCAGCAGGCTGATGGCAATTACAAACCAATACCGTTTAATGCAGAAAATCTGAATTTAATAATGTCACGTAACTGAGCTGATAAAATGGACGAATTAATAAACAAACTGAAAAAAGAAGTTATTGAGCAGTTAAACCTGGAAGAGATCTCCCCGGACGATATCGATCCTGATTCCTCCCTGTTTGGCGAGGGATTGGGTCTGGATTCAATTGACGCACTTGAACTCATCGTTTTACTTGAGAAGAACTACGGAATAAAAATTGAAGATCCCAAGGACGGAAAGAAAATTTTTCACTCCATACGCACCATGGCCGAATATATCACGGAGCACAAAAAGTGACCCCGATGCCAAAACGGATCTTCATCACCGGATACGGCATCATTTCCTGCATCGGGAGTAACATCCCGGAGAATTTAAATTCACTCATGCGCTCGGCCCCGGGTACAGGGCCTCTTCTTCATGTCGATACGATACTCAGGGATGAAGTTCTGGTTGGTGAAGTTCCAAAGACACACCAGGAACTTTTTGAACTTGCAGGAGTTGCTCCCGTAGAAGGATATTCGCGGAATGCCCTCCTGGGTATCATTGCTGCAACCGAAGCATCTGCGCATGGTCGGCTGGGAGAAAATACAGGATTGAAAACCGGCCTGATCTCCGCCACTACAGTGGGCGGCATGGACCGTTGCGAACTTTTTTACAAGGATTTCCTTGAAAACGATTCCCGTAACATCTACATCGACTCTTATGATTGTGCCGACAGCACGGAGAAAATTGCCGCCCGGCTGGGAATTCACGACTTTGTGACGACCATCAGCACGGCCTGTTCCTCTGCTGCGAATGCCATCATGCTTGGCGCAAGACTGATCCGCAACGGCCGCCTCGACAGGGCACTGGTGGGAGGATGCGAATCGCTCACGAAATTCCATCTGAATGGCTTCAATGCCCTGAAAATCCTCGATAAAGAACCATGCAAACCGTTCGACCAGCACCGGGCAGGAATCAACCTCGGCGAAGGTGCTGCCTACCTGGTGATCGAATCGGAAGAAAGCATGCTAAAAACCCGAAATACGCCACTTTGTGAACTCGCAGGGTGGGGCAATGCCTGCGAAGCATATCACCAAACCGCCTCCTCCCCCGACGGAGAAGGAGCATTCATGGCCATGAAAGCCGCACTCGAAATGAGCGGGCTGAAGCCGGCTGATATCGATTACATCAATGCACACGGAACAGGAACCGACAACAACGATCTCTCGGAAGGCCGTGCCATTGAACGGCTTTTTGGAGACCGGATCCCGAAGGTAAGTTCAACAAAACCCTTTACCGGACATACCACCAGCGCAGCCGGATCAACAGAGGCGATTCTTTCGGTGTTCTGCCTCCTTTATCAGGTAATCTGGCCAAACCTTAATTTCACCGAGCGCATCAGCGAACTTGGTTTCACCCCGGTGGAAAAACTACTCACCGGCATTCCTGTGAATGCGGTAATGTCAAATTCTTTTGGATTTGGAGGCAATGATACTTCATTGATATTCAGGAAAGTCAATGCAAGCAATGCAAACAATGTAAACAATGCAGACAATGCAGACAATGCAAACAATGCAGGCAATGCAGGCAATGCAGAAAATATTGAAAATTAAATAATCCTCAATGCTAATGGAAATGGGCTCGCCAGCTATACCCGTATTGTTTGCATTGCCTGCATTACTTGCATTGTTTACATTCATTAATTTACTAAAAGGATGGCCTACATTAATGGAATAGGTATAGTATCCCCACAGTTGACCGTGGAATCCAAAGGGTTTCCAACGGAGGTAATGGAGTATACAGCTGATTATCTGAAGTGTATCGAGCCAGCCTACCGGAACTATATCGACCCGATCCAGTCGCGCAGGATGAGCCGACTGATAAAAATGGGAATTGCAGCTGCAAAAATCAGCATGGCCGATGCAGGATGCACGATGCCCGACGCCATCATTACCGGCACAGGATTGGGCAGTGTGGAGGATACAGAAAAAATCCTCAGCGATATAACGAAGGATGAAAAATTTCTGAATCCTACGCCATTCATCCAGTCAACTTACAATACGATAAGTTCGCAGGTTGCCATCCAGTTGAAATGCCACAACTACAATTCAACCTACGTTCACCGCACTTTCTCATTCGAAAGCGGTCTCATCGACAGTCTGATGCAGATGGAGGAACATACAGCCTCGCAAATCCTGGTTGGCGCGATCGATGAGATGACTATGAACCACCTCCAGATTACCCGTCGCATCGGGCAATGGAAAATGGAGCCGGTTAATAACCTCAGACTCCTGGAAAATATGACGCCAGGCGCTCTTGCCGGGGAAGGGGCTGCCTTTTTTGTTCTTGGCAAAGAAAAAAACGGTTCAGCTTATGCAAACCTGAAAGATGTCAAAACCTGCATCAATATTAAGGGTTCGTTCAATCCGAATAAGGAAATTTCCACATTTCTTGGCAATAACGGCCTGGACGCCCGCGACATTGACCTGCTGATTCTCGGCAACAATGGAGATTGCGAAAACGACCCTATCTATGCACAGTTTGCCGACCACTATTTCCCTGGTAAGGCACTCGCATGGTATAAGCATCTCTGCGGGGAATATCACACAGCCACTGGCTTTGGACTATATGCAGCCGCCTGCATCCTCAAAAACCGTGTCTACCCTGAAATTCTGCACCTGAACAAGGTTCAGCCAAAGAAATTTGAAAATATTTTGATTTACAACCATTTCAGAAACACCAACCACGCTTTCCTGCTCGTGCAGGGTTTCTGAATCATCGCCCGTTCCGTTTGGTTTTTTCTGTTAATTTTGCGCTTTGTTCACACCATTAAACGATGTCAAAAAGGGTTTATATAACAGGGATCGGTATTGTTTGTGCCATTGGGAATGATGTACCCGAAACTTTGCTGTCATTGCTGGCAGCCAGGTCGGGAATCGGGAAAATCACCCTGTTTGATACGATCCATAAAGACGTTCTGCCCCTGGCCGAGGTAAAGATGTCGACCTCACGCTTATTGCAGGAGTTGGAACATACAGGCGCCAAATACCTTACCCGCACTGCACTCCTTGGGATGAAAGCGGCCGGCGAAGCTGTGAGATCAGCAGGCTTCAGGAAAACCGACGGGTACAAAACCGGGTTGATCTCGGCTACGACCGTTGGCGGCATGGACCGCAGCGAGGATTTTTACGCCGGCTTTCTTGAAAACCCTGCAGGCGGCCGCCTGATAGACATTATTAACCATGACTGCGGCGACAGTACCGAACGAATTGCAGACTTTCTGGGCATAAAGGACTTTGTGACCACCATCAGCACAGCCTGTTCCTCCTCGGTGAATGCCATCATGCTTGGCTCAAACCTTATCAAAACCGGTCAGCTCGACAGGGTCGTCGTGGGAGGTTCGGATTCGGTCACGAAATTCACACTGAATGGGTTCAACACCCTCATGATCCTCGATAAAACGGGTTGCCATCCCTTCGATGAAAACAGGGCCGGACTTACCCTTGGCGAAGGAGCTGCCTACCTTGTGCTGGAATCGGAAGCATGCGTCATGGCAGGTCACAAAAAGGTTTTAGGAGAGGTCTCCGGTTATGGCAATGCCAATGATGCATTTCACCAGACCGCTTCATCTCCCGATGGCACCGGCGCTTTCCTCGCCATGTCGAAAGCGTTGAAAATGAGCGGACTTGATTCAGCGGAAATCGATTATATCAATGTGCATGGTACCGGGACGCAAAACAACGATCTTTCTGAAGGGATCGCTATGGAGCGGCTTTTTGGCGAACATGTCCCGCCATTCAGTTCAACCAAAGGATTTACAGGGCACACCCTCGGCGCAGCAGGAGCGGTTGAGGCAGTGATTTCCATCCTGTCGATCGAGCATGGGGTCATATTTCCAAACCTGAATTTCACCACCCCGATGAAGGAACTGCGCATTCGGCCAGTCAGTGCCCTGAACCTTGGACATGCTCAGATTCCACATGAAATCAGACACGTGTTATCAAATTCATTTGGTTTCGGAGGGAATAATTCATCCATTATTTTTTCAAAGTGCGAAGCAAAGAGCATTGAACAATAAACAATGAACAATATATACATCAACGGATCGGGCAATGTATCACCGCAGGCAACAACCGACAACCGGCATTTCCTGGAGAACCCGCTGTCGTTTGAAGTCCGCAGGTTAAAATGCATCGATCCTGATTACAAACGGTTTATTCCTGCCGAGCAGATCCGCAGGATGGGCCGGATCATCAGGATGGGTATTGCCGCTTCGAAGTTGTGCCTGGAAGACGCGGGTTTTGGTGCCGCTGCCGTTTCGGCGGGAGAATTTGTTCCGGATGCAATCATTACGGGTACCGGTCTGGGCTGCGTCGAGGAAACCGAAAAGTTCCTTACCTCCATGATCAGGAACAAGGAAGAATTCCTCACCCCCACTGCTTTTATCCAGAGCACACACAACACCGTTGCCGGGCAAATTGCGCTGATGCTGAAGTGTCACGGCTATAATTTTACATACGTACACCGTGGCGTCTCATTCGAAAGCGCCCTTACCGATGCCATGACCCAAATGCAGCTGGGCGAAATTTCAAATGCCCTGGTAGGCGGTTCCGACGAACTTACAGCCAATTCGTTTGCCATCACCTCACGTCTTGGACTCTGGAAACAAAATCCTGTTAACACCTTCAACCTGCTGAACGATCATCAGCGAGGATCGGTTGCCGGTGAAGGTTCAGCATTCTTTTTCCTTGAAGATCATCAAACAGCCTGTTCTCAGGCGATACTGAACGGGGTCACGATGTTCCTGAACCCTTCATCTCCGCAGGAGATCAGCAGCCGGGTTCGTGATTTCCTGGCCGTACACCAGCTGAACCCGGGCGATATTGACCTGGTGCTGATGGGATTGAACGGTGATCCCCGCACAGACATCCTATACCATGACCTTGTCGAATCAGATTTTCCACTCACCTCCCTCGGATATTTCAAAAACCTGAGCGGAGAGTATCATACCGCTTCTGCCTTTGCAACCTGGCTGGCAGCGATGATGCTCAAAACGCAAACGGTCCCGGAGGTTATTCAAATAAACAAACCGCCTGCCCGACTTGAAAAGGTGCTCATTTACAACCATTTTCAGGGGAAAAATCATGCGTTCATCCTGCTAAGCCGCCCCTGAATGTTCACGTTTGTGCGTTTCTCCCTGCTTTTCCTGGCGATTCTTATGTGCATTAACCTTTGTGCCCTGGCTGTCGGCAGCCATTTTCCCTGGTTCACCTTCGCGCACATATTGCTGGCTGATTCAACCATGATCACCGCCTACTGTCTGTTCCTGTTCGCCCTGGCATTTTTTCCCTGCACAAATTTCTACCTCCCGGTAATCTGTCATGGACAAACAGACAAACCCGTTGTTGCCATTACATTCGACGATGGCCCTGACACTGTAAAAACACCGGTTATCCTGGATATTCTTCAAAAACACGATGCACAAGCAACGTTCTTCTGCATCGGGATGAACCTGGCGAGAAACGAACATATCCTGAAACGGATATTTGCAGAAGGGCACCTGATAGGCAACCATTCCTACAGCCATTCAAACTGGCTCGACTTATTTTCGTCGGCCAAGATCAGGGCTGAATTGCTGAAAACCGACCAGCTGATCTGCGAAATTATTGGAAAAAGACCCTTGTTTTTCCGCCCCCCTTTCGGCGTGGTCAACCCGACGATGAACCGCGCAGTTAACATGATGCACTGGCAAACGGTTTGCTGGAGCATCCGGTCTTTCGACACATCCGCCGGTAATCCTGAAAAAAAAATTGAACGGATCCTGAAACAATTAAAACCGGGAGCGATCATCCTGTTGCATGATTTCACCCCTTTCACCGAAATTCACCTGGCCCGGCTGATAACGGGGATACGGGAGGCCGGCTATACCATTGTCGCACTGGATAAACTACTTGGACTTAATCCATATGCATAACGTAACCCAGCCCGACCCGACTTCGCGTAGGAAGGAAAAAATGTTCCCTGCAGGGAATTTCCTGTCCCTTTCATTATTTGCTGTTTTGACACTCCTCTGGACAGCTCTCCCGATGACGATGGCCGCGCAAAACAAATCCCTGAATCCTGCAACCATAGAGATGGTGAAGTCAATGATTAAAAATGCTGCGCAAAAAACAGCAACGATAACCAGCGATTTTGTCCAGGAAAAGGAGATGAGCATGGTAAGGGAAAAGATCACCTCCAAAGGCAGATTCTATTTTAAGAAAGAGCGGATGCTGCGCTGGGAATACGTGCAACCTTACTCCTACCTTATTATCATCAGGAACGACCAGGTTACGATAAAGGATGAGAGCAAGGTCAGCAGTTTTAACGCTGGCTCAAATAAAATCTTCAGCGAGATCAACCGGATCATGCAGGGTTGTATCAATGGAACCCTGCTCAGTGATGAAAAGAACTTCCTTGCCTCTTTTGCCGAAAATTCAGCCTGCTGGGTGATCACACTGAAACCGCTGGCCCCAAGGCTTAAAGCATCAATTTCACAAATTGTCATTTTTTTCGACCGGAAAGATTATTCCGTAACCCGCCTTGAAATGTACGAGCCCGGCGGCGACTGTACCAAAATCAATTTCACGGACAAGAAACTTAACCAACCTGTCAACGATGAAATGTTTCTGGTCCATTAGCATCCTGATCATCCTGCTTACGGCTGGCTGTGCCTCCATAAAACCCGGCAACCTTGCACCGGCCGTGCAGCCTTTTCAGGTTCCTGTGCCAAACGGAGTACCAGGAGGTTCTTACCCATCCTTTTTCCTGCCGCCCGACACGGCCTGGCTCTTCAAGGCTTCGATGGATATTAAAAAACATCATCTCACCGGCCTGTTTCTGGTTAAACGGGCACCGGTCCGATACCACAAGGGCACCACGCAACCCGGGCCGGATCCTGGTATTGAAAACAATGCGTACCGGGTCGTGTTCGTAAATGAATTGGGGATAACCTACTTCGATCTTGAAGTGAAACCCGACAGTTTCCGCGTGGTTTCATGCTTTGAAGCCCTCAACAAAAAAGCATTGTTTCGTATCCTGGAAACTGATTTCCGGATCCTGACTTTTCCGGGCCAGGTTAACTTTAGGGAAGAATTCAGACAAACCGGAACCAATAACCGGGTTATTTCGGAGAAAGCTGGCAGGTACCACATCTGGCAAACCTTCTCAACATCGGGTGATACGATTTATTCAACCGGAGGACGATCGAATATGTTCGATTTGGTCAATATCTCATACCACGGTTATCATGATGGATTCCCATCCAAAATAAACCTGGAAAACCCGGTCATCGGGATGAGGATATCGTTAAAGTTGTTGAAACGATAGCAACAGATATCATCTGAACAAAAAAACCATGCTTTATTAGAAGGATAGGGTGCATATATTTTCAAAAAATATTCCTAAGTTTGCAAAAACCAACAAAACAAACAACCTATGAAAAAAACATTATCCATTGTCATTTTTGCCCTGCTGTTTGCTGCAGGCCCCCTGATGGCTCAAAAACAATTGTATTTTGGCGTTGGAGGAACAGGTCTTACCTCGTATATCACCAGCGTGAACAATTACGGATTGCGCTTTATGGATTACAAACAAACCTCCTTTGGTGGAAAAGGTAATGTAAATATTGGATTTGATTTCAGCAAACATGCCGGACTGAAAATTGAAATCGGGTATGGAAAACTTGGTCAGGATTTAACAAAAGACTATAATGTTACACCGGATTCAGTTTTCGACAGGTCGATCAAATTGAATTACCTTCAAATCCCGGTATTGTTCAAATTCCGGTCAGGTGGCGAAGTGGCGAGACTCTATTTGTTGGTTGGCCCGCAGTTTAACTTACTGATGTCTGGAAAACAGACTTACACCCTAAATGGTTCGCCATTTACGACCAAGTCACTGACAAACCTGGCAGGCACGTCGTTCATTGTTGGAGCTGAGGATATCAAGGAACGTTATTCCTCCCTCGATATCATGGCCAGGTTTGACTTAGGCGTTGAAATCTCACTGTCAAAAAGCCTCCTCCTGAATGCCGGGCTCAGCCTTGGTTACGGTTTACTTGACATCAACGCAACGGACTGGAGAATGAACAACCATGACGGAAATTACAATGCTTCCCATACTATTTATGGTGGCATCAATGTTGGCCTCAATTACGTTTTACCGATTGGCTCAAAATAACCTGGTCACCCGCATGATCAGCAGATAAGCAGCCACCGCGCTGTTTACGGTTAAAAAATAAAAATGCCCTGCAGGTTGCAGGGCATTTTTATTTTACGGGTTTCTTTCAGCGTAATGTATCGAATCGCCCCATTCGCCGTAGCCGATCGTATCGCCGGCCATATGGATCCGGGCTTCCAGGCAGCTTTTGCACTCCTCCGCCTCTTCGTCGAGGCAGGGTTTGTTTTCATAGAGCAGGTAATCCTGGCGGTATTTAACCGGCGTGAGGTTGGGCATGATCACGTTTGCACCCACCATCAGCGCCTTTTCACGGCCCTGCGGGTCGATGGTTTGCATGGCCGTGGTGGCAGCGATGTTGATGTTTTTCATCATGATGCGCAGGATGGCCACCATTTTAAGCGACAGGTCGAACCGTTCTTTGAGGGGAAGCAACTCATCCCTGTATTTGAAAAGGGGGGTGTCAGCATGTTCGATGTAAGGGCCCATGCCTGCCATATCGATGTCGAAGTCCCTGAAAAACAACAGGTCGTCGGCCAGGTCATCGAGGGTTTGAAACGGCAGTCCGATCATAACGCCTGTGCCCACCTGGTAACCTATGCTCCGGAGGGTCTTCAGGGCGTCAAGACGCCGCTGGTAATTGTGCTGCAGGTTGTTCGGATGAAGTTTCAGGTACAGTTCGGGATTTGACACCTCAATGCGAAGCAGGTAACGGTGAGCGCCGGCATCAAACCAGCGCTGGTAGGTTTCCCTGGTTTGTTCTCCCAGTGACAAGGTCACATGAATCTTGCCCTCCGATTGCCGGTCGATCATTTTCAGCAGGGATTCAATCCCGTCGACAAAGGTTTTACCGGTACGTTCTCCCGACTGGATCACGATGGACGCATAATCGTTCACCAGGGCATAGCTGACCGCTTCCATCACCTCCGCATCCGTCATCTGGTAACGGGCATAGCGGCTGTTCCCGGCACGGATACCGCAATAGTAGCAGTTTTTGTTACAATAGTTGGAGTATTCGATCAACCCCCGGAAATAGACCTTCCTGCCTACGCAAGTCGTTTTGACTTCCTTAGCCTTTTCAAATAATTTAAGCCGGTCCACGTTCTGGCTTCCAAGCAGGACCAGCAGGTCTTCCTTTGAAAATAACGGTTTTGCCAGAATTTCTTCAACGATTGTCACAGTAATTGGAGTTTTACCGAAGATAGATCAGACGTTGAACCGGATATGGAGGATATCCCCGTCGCCCACCACATAGTTTTTACCTTCGATCATGAGTTTGCCGTGTTCCTTGCATGCATGCTCGGAACCAAGTTTCATAAAATCATCATAATTCATAACCTCAGCACGGATAAATCCGCGTTCGAGGTCACTGTGGATGACCCCGGCCGCCTGCGGTGCAGTCATGCCCTTTTTAATGGTCCATGCCCGAACCTCCTTGGGCCCGGCGGTGAAAAAGCACTGAAGGTCGAGCAGGTGAAAGGCCGCACGTACCAGCCGGTTTACACCCGGTTCTGTTAACCCGGCGTCGGCCAGGAATATCAGGCGGTCCTCTTCGGTTTCGAGTTCGGCTATGTCCGATTCCATTTTAGCTGCTATCACAAGCACTTCAGCATCCTGGTCCTTTACCGATTCAATAAACCGGGCAGAATAGTCATTCCCGCTGGCAGCGGAACCATCATCAACATTGCATACGTACATCACCGGCTTGTCGCTCAACAGGAACATGTCATCCATAAAACGACGGTCATCTACTGAAACCGGCGCAGTACGGGCCGACTGGAATGATTCCAGGTGATCTTTCAATATATGCAGCACTTCAAGCCCGTGTTTGGCATCTTTATCCCCGGCCTTGGCCATCTTTTCCATGCGCCCGATTTTTTTCTCAACCGATTCCAGATCCTTGATCTGTAATTCCAGGTCAACGATCTCGCGGTCGCGAACAGCGTTAATGGAACCTTCAAGGTGTGGAAGTTGCGGGTCGTCAAAACAACGGATCACATGAATCAGGGCATCCACATTGCGGATATCCGACAGGAACTTATTGCCTTCGGTCTGGCTCCCGCCTTTCGAAAGTCCGGGAATATCAACCATTTCAATGGTGGTCTGAACGACCTTCACCGATTTGATAATGTTATCAATGGCCTGGAGGCGCGCATCAGGCACATTCATAATCCCGAGATTCGATTTGGTCCCGGAAAATGCTGCCGCATGTGTTTCAGCGCGGTTATTGGATATACAGTTAAATAAAGTGGTCTTTCCTGATCCGGAAAGCCCTATAATTCCACATTTCAATGGCATAGTATTTCAATTTAAACTGCGAAGTTAAGCCATTTTCCTGCTCACTGATCAAAAACCGGTAAAACTTGCCAATGCACCGGCGATAAAAAATTATCTGGAAGCGGGTTTACAACCCTGTTTTCACTGGCGTCATGTTATGATGGGAAATGTCAATTAAAAAATTGCAATTTCTCCTGGCAATTGTTTTCCAGGAGTTTACCAGGCAACATGATGAAAATTTGCTGATTCATTCAGGATTAGTGCAAAAAAGTTGTAAATTGCATCGTGAACTGAAAAAAATCGTTACGCAATGGCGCATATAATCTCATGTCCCGCAAACGATATGTAAAAACCGGTATCAGTAACATTAGATAAAACACTTTACTATGAGGAAAAAAATTCTGATCATTGATGACGAGCGGCTTATTCGTTTACTGCTGGAAAATTTCCTTTCTTCAAATTACGATTTTGAGGCAAAGGGAGATGGACTTGAAGCCCTGGAATGGCTGGAAGGAAATCTGCCTGACCTGGTGATCTGCGACATTCAAATGGAACCCATGGACGGATATGGTTTTCTTGAAAAATTCCGTCAGCGGGGTTACACAAAACACACGCCGGTCATTATGCTTTCAAGTGTTGAAGGTACCAAAGAGCGGGTAAAATGTTACCGTCTCGGGGCGCAGGATTTTCTGTGTAAACCGTTTAACGCGGAGGAACTCGATGCTCTTATCCGGAAAAATCTGAACCCGGTTCACTACGCAGTTAAATGGTAATCCACGGAAAACCTGATTCGATCTGAAAAAATAATGATTCCGAAAAACACGGTGGAAGTATGGAAAACAAGGTATCAATCCTTTATATAGGTGGTTCATCCGAGGTTATCAGCCAGTTGGGGGCCAATGATCAAATAGTTCTGACAGCCCTGGGAAATCTCCAGGCTGCCGACATTTACCTGTCAAATGGACATTTGCCTGATGCTATTCTTTGTGAGCAGTTCATTTCAGGAGGCACTGGAATTGAATTCCACTATAAACTCCGCAAGAATACGGCATTCAGCGGGGTTGCCTTTATACTTCTTACCCATGAATTCCGCGAAGATCTGTTCAAGAGTGCTTTCAAAAACAGGATCGATGATTTTTATGTTTTGCCGCTTCCTCCAATTGAAAATATTATCAGCCGCGTTCAGTTCCTCAGGGATTCCCATCGCAAGTACCCGATTTCCGGACCTGTGTTTATCCCTGACGATAAATTCAAAATGCCCAGGTCGAAACGTATCTTCGACCTGGTGGTTGCCTGTACGGCGCTGCTCCTCCTCTCCCCGATCCTGCTGATCGTCATCAGTGCGATCAGCATTGAATCAAAAGGTAAAGTTTATTATGCTTCAAAAAGAGTAGGGCGCAAGCCGTTCGATTTCTACAAATTGCGCTCGATGCGAACAGGATCGGACGTTGAATTGGAAAAACTTGCAAAGGAGCAAAACCAGTATGCCGCTGCACCGAAAAAGCCGGCAGTTGATTTTTCACTCCCATGTCCGCGTTGTGCCAGTTTGCCCGCCGGAGAAAAATGTTCGTGGATGATCATGATCGAAGGAAACCATATCTGCGAATACTGGTACACCCAGCAAACCACACCGGTGCCGGTAAAATCAAAAATCGATTTCACCATCCCCTGCCCGCGCTGTGCAAACCTGCCCCAGGGAGAAAAGTGTTCCCCGGTCATGCATATCCAGGGTTACGAGATCTGTGAATACTGGTACCTTGAACAAAAGCATGAAATTGCAAAAACAAAATCCGTTTTTAACAAAATACCCAACGATCCCCGCGTGACAAAGGTTGGGAAATTCATCCGTAAAACCAGCATAGATGAGTTGCCGCAACTTATCAATGTGATCAAAAACGATATGTCGATCGTGGGTAACAGGCCGTTGCCGGGGTATGAAGCAGAGCTGCTTACCATGGGAGAGATGGCCAAACGGTTTCAAGCCCCTGCTGGCATCACAGGCTTATGGCAGGTTGAATTGCGGGGTAAACGCGGGGTCATGACGGATGACGAGCGAAAATCATATGACAACGAGTATGCTGACCATTTTGCTGGCGACAAATATCGCTTTTCCTACGATCTGTGGTTAATCCTCAGGACCGTGCCAGCACTTTTTCAGAAGGAAGCTGTTTGATATACCTTAAGCACAATACATGCCAACCGGCATGCAATAAATTCCCGGACAGGAGGAAATCCTTATTGACGACAGTTATTTTTCCAATTGGTTCATGCTGGTTTCAGCCTGGCTGCGGGTCATCTTTGCATTGAATCGTGTTCGAAAGATACTGTTACACCTCAAAATATCTTTATATTTGCATTATGATGGGAAAAAAGTACTTTCTTTTTCTTCTGTTATTTATCGTGTTTCGGATACAGGGATCAGCTGTGGCCCAGTCGGTACGGTTTGACCCGTTGAAGGATGATATCGGCAGCAGGATTCCCCCGTTGAGTGTTATACTTGATTCCGCGGTTGCACATAACCATTATGTGCAGTTCAGGAACCTGCAGATCATTGTGAATAACTACAAATTAAAGTCCAGCCAGGTCGACTGGACCCGGAATGTTGGCGTGCAGGTCAATGTCGGGTATGGCAATCTCTATGATTACTCTACCAACACATCGAATACGACTGTTCCTCCGGTTGTCGCGACCAGCCGCAACGAAACAAAATACAATGGCGCCGTTTACCTGAATATGCCGATCAACGCGCTCGTTAACCGCAAAAACCAGATTAAGCTGGCCAAAACGGAAGTCGAACAGGCTGAACAAATGGCCGGCATGCAACGCGATGAAACCCGGCAACTGGTTATACGCCAGTATAATGAACTTGTGTTAAAACAACGATTGCTCCGGATTAGTTCCAAATACCTTGAGACCATCCGCATCAACATGCAACTTGTTGAAAAAGAGTTTTCAGGAGGTATTATACCGTTAACTGAATATGCCCGTATCTCCGATCTGTTAGCCCATGCTGAAGCCGATTATGAATCGGTGCATACCGATTTCCTTACAGCATACATGGTGCTGGAAGAACTTGCCGGCATGAAATTTCATCTCACAAAACCAATTTCTACCACGAATGACGGTAAGTGACATACTCAGGCTCCTCAGGAAGCATATGGTGCTCCTGTTGATCACGCCCATTCTGCTGGTCACACTGGTTGCAATACTAACGAGACATCCTACCTATACTTTTTCCTCAGAAACGACCCTCTATACAGGTATTGCTTCCGGATCATCTGTTGAAATGGACAAAGCTTTCAGCTTTTTCGCCAACAATACCGCTTTTGACAACCTGATCAATGTGATAAACTCACGCGAAACCCAGCAGGAAGTCGCGATCAGGCTGCTGGCCCAGCATCTTATGCTTCCCGGCCCCGATCCCCGTTATATTTCTGCAAAATCATATGAGGATCTGAAAAAAATCACCCCGGCTTACATTAGAAAGTTGATTGTCAAGTCAAACAACCATGTTCCTGCTGCTACCCCGAAAGTAAGTCCTGTAAAAAACCCGGCTCCTGCCACGATCATTCCGAAACAAAAGGTCATCATTAAAACGCACACGGTTCTGCCAAAGGAGACCGTTTACTCCATCTCCCGTCAGTACGGTGTTACAGTTGATCAGCTCAGGCAATTGAACGGGATTGGAGATGACAACATTTCCGTTGGGCAGATTTTACTGGTTGATCCTAATGCCGACAGTTTATCTGACTCGGGCCACGATACCGTTACACCAGGCGAGAGGCCCGACAGCGTTGGAAAGTTTTCCTTTTCCGACCTCAATGCCACTGAAAATTATAATACGCTGCCTCCTTCAATAAACCGGGAAGATTACGAGCAAACGGTGAAAAACCTCGAAGCCTACATGGTCAGCAACGACACAAATTTCGTTTACAGCATCCTCTACTTTGTCAACCCTCATTACTCCATTAAAGCAATTTCATCCGTCAATGTGCAACGTATCGCCAGCAGCGACCTGGTAAAAATTAAATTTGATTCCGACGATCCGGGTATCTGCCAGCAAACACTGGCTTTGCTCACCGAGGTGTGCATCGTAAATTACAAGCATATTAAAGAGAACAGGTCCGATGCTGTTGTCAAGTATTTTGAGTACCAGCTTAAAAATGCCGCTGCCAGACTTAAGATTGGTGAAGACAAATTGTTGAAATTCAACGAAGACAACAACATCATCAACTATTACGAACAAAGTAAAGCTGTTGCCGTTGTTAAGGAGGACCTCGATGTTGATTATAACAACAAACGGATCAAACTGGCTGGTCTTAAAGCAGCGATCGCACGAATTGAAGAAAAACTGGGAATCCAGAAACAGGTCCAACTAAAAAGCGAGGCAATCATTGAAAAACGGAACCAGCTCAGTGAAGCGAATGCAAGAATAGCTACCATCGAGCTGCTGGGCATGAACAATGCCGTGGCAGATAAGGACCTTGTTAAACTGAAACGGGCTGCCGACAAACTCAAAGACGAAATCCGCAAATCGGTAAGCGACCTGTACAATTTCGGGAACAGCACGAATGGCTTACCCATAAGCACATTGCTTAATGACTGGATTAACAATGTGATCGATTACGAAGACACGAAGGCCGGACTGGAGGTTCTTGGCGAACGTATCAAGGAGTTCCAGAAACAATATGCTGTGTACGCCCCGGCCGGCGCAAATATCAAAAGGATCGAGCGTGAAATATCTGTATCTGAACAGGAATTCCTGGAAATTCTTCATGGGCTCAACCTGGCGAAGCTGAAACTCCAGGATGCTGAACTTTCATCTTCCATCAAGGCGGTGGATCCACCTTTTTATCCCTTATCACCCAATCCTACCAAGCGTATGATCCTGGTCATTGCTGCCGGGCTGGTAGGTTTCCTGCTGGTTTTCTGCACGATCCTCGCCATGGAATATTTCGATGAAACACTCAAGAACGCTACCAGGGCTTCAAAAAGCATCAAACTGAAAACCATAGGCATGTTCCCGAAAGTTTTTCTGTATACCGGCACACTCAACTTCCTTTTTGTTGCCAACCGGTTGCTTGAGATCATCCTCCAGCAGGTCAACCTGCTGACGGGTGTGGACAAACACTCAAACGAGCCTCGCATATTACTAATATTCAGCTCGTTAAATAACGAGGGCAAAACGGTTGTTGCAGGCAACATCGCGTTGAAATTAAAAAAACAGGGCAAATCAGTCCTTTTCGCCAATTTTTCACGGGAATCGCTGCGCCTGGCCGAAAGCAACCAGATCGGCTATATCCATAAACCTAATGCCGGTTCTTCAGGATTCACGCGCCCGGCGAAGCATTTCCCTTTTATCAGCAAAATGCTCGGGTATCCCGACACCCGGATTGATCCATTCAGCCCGTTTTTACAGGACCCCGAGAATTATCTCGACAGCCTGGAATACTTTCAGTATCAAACAGACGCTGAGTATTTTTCGACGTCAGATTTCAGGGAATTGCTCGATAATAACGGATTTTCGTCCACTATGCAACCCGATTTTGTGATCATTGAGATCCCTTCAATCCTCTACTATTCATTCCCGCCAAAGCTGATTGCTTCAGTGGATCTCGCTCTACTGGTGTGCAGGGCAAACCGTGTTTGGTCGCCTGCCGACCAATGGGCCCTCGATACTGTAAAAAAAATCACTTCGCAGGAACCTGTCATTGTGTTGAATGGTGTTGAATTTCAGGCGATTGAATCGGTATTGGGAGACCTTCCGAAAAAACGTAGCCGCTTACGAAGAATTTTTAAAAAGATAATCCACCTGCAGTTTTACGACAGGTACCAAACTTAGAATTCCCTGATGAAGAAAGCCCTGAAGAAAATAACCCGGGAGGCGAACTTCCTGTCATTGACCGGAAACGTGGCGATTGCATTCTTCGGATTTGCCGGCTTTGCGCTGATGGCCCGAACTTTCCCGGTGGATGTTTTCGGGCAGTGGGTTTTATACATCTCTTCCGGCACCTTTATCGAGATGTTCAGGTTTGGCATAACCAATACAGCCATCATCCGGTACCTTTCCGGCGCCGAACATGAAGACAGGCTGAAATATGTCGGTTCAAACGGGCTGATCGGGTTGGTGGCAACGATTTTCATCACGCTTATCCTGGTGATATGCCATCTTGTCTTTCCTGTTCCGATCAAACATGCCGGGTATGAACTCTTTTTCACCTGGTATCCGCTGCTGGCCTTCGTAAACCTTCCCTTCAATACAGCACTGGTCATCATGCAGGCCGATCTTAAATTCGGCAAGATGCTGCTTGTCAAATCATTGATCAGTGGCGGGTTTTTCTTCGTCCTGCTGGTTAATTACCTATTTTTCAAAATGACCCTGGTTCAGCTGATATGGGCCCAGCTCCTCATTACGCTGATAACTTCTGCGCTGTGCATGATGAAGGGATGGGACGGATTGCGGCACATCCGCAAGGCAACGCGCCAAACAAATAAAACACTGCTTGATTTTGGGAAGTACACCACTTTTACCCTGATTGGGACGAACCTGCTGCGCAGCGCCGATACCCTGATCATCAGCCTTAGCCCGCTGGGTACGGCCGCCGTGGCCCTATACAGCATCCCCATGAAACTTACCGAGATACAGCAGATCCCACTGCGCAGTTTCGTCGCTACCGCCTTCCCAAAAATGTCCAGGGCCAGCATCCAGGGCCGCATCGAAGAGGTGAAATCCGTTTTTTATACCTATTCCGGGGCAATGACCTATCTTTTTATCTTTATCAGCCTGTTAACCTTCGTGTTTGCAGGATTTTTCGTCCTGCTCCTGGGTGGCAGGCAATATATGGGCATCGACCCTGTTTTGGGTGTAAATACGGTTACCATTGTCAGGATATTTTCCCTTTACGGACTGTTGCTTCCGATCGACCGGATGACCGGTATCGGCCTTGACAGCATCAACAAGCCTGCAATGAATTTTATTAAAGTCCTGATTATGGTTTTGGCCAATGTGATCGGCGATTGCGTAGCGGTCTTTATCTTTAAATCCTTGCCCATGGTTGCCGTAGCATCCATCGTGTTCACCGCGATTGGCGTGTGGGTCGGATACCGTTTTCTCGACCGGGAGCTGCATCTCCAACAGCGTATTGTTTTCACTGAGGGGATCAGGTTCTATAAGGAAATCTATTCAAAATTAAAAACCATGCTGCCCCGTCCCTCCTGAGAATTTCCGTTGAAAACAGGGTGAATATAACTTAACAGGTTTTATGCTCAACCAGGTAAACCCATTCGACTCATCAACTGGCGCCAACAGGCTGGGTAAGCCCCTCAACATCCTGGTCATCCTGTGCATTGCAGTTATAGCAGCATGGATGATCAGCCTCACCGGGATCATAGGGGCTATAGGATTCATCGTTCTGCCATTCATTGCGGTCTACCTTTATTGCCTCTTCACTAACCCGATCATTGGTCTATATACTGCCCTCGTTCTGGGATTTATCCTTCTGGGGCTGGCGAGATACCTCAGGGGAGTCCAGGTAGGCCTTGGCATGGATGCCATGCTGGTAATGACATATATTGCCCTTATTATCAGCAGGTTCAAGGATAAGGTTGACTGGTCCCCTATCAACCGTGATATTACCTGGTTAGCAGTCATCTGGTTTTGCTATTCTTTGTTCGAGGTGGTTAATCCCGAGGCCAGAAGCCTGGCAGCATGGTTTTCGGGACGCGGCGTATCCTTGTATATGCTGATGCTTGTTCCGTTGACCTTGCTCTTTATTGATTCGAACAAAAAGCTGGATACCATCTTTTTTATTTGGGGAATTTTTACCATCCTGGGAACCCTCAAGGGAATCATGCAGTTGAACATTGGCATAGACAAATTTGAAAAAGCCTGGCTTGATGACGGGAATGCCCAAACCCATATTTTATTCGGAAAACTACGGGCTTTTTCGTTTATGAGCGATGCCGGACAGTTTGGCGGCAACCAGGCTTATTCTGCGGTGGTTGCAACCATTGTTTCGCTTGTCCAAAAGGACTGGCGAAAAAAATTGTTTTTTATCGTCGTGGCGATCCTCGGACTATATGGCATGATCATATCAGGCACCCGGGGATCCATCAGCATTCCGCTGACCGGGTTCCTGGCATTTTTTGTTCTGCGTAAAAACATGGGGGTCATGATTTTCGGATTTGTTTTGCTGCTGGTTGTTTTCATCTTTTTCAAATATACTTCCATTGGCCAGGGAAATGACCAGATCCGGAGAATGAGAACGGCTTTTGACCCCAATGACGCGTCCCTGCAGGTTCGCCTCGAAAATCAGAAAAAACTGAGAATCTACCTTGCTTCACGACCTTTTGGCGGGGGGATCGGGCTTGGCGGGGTTAAAGCACAGCGTTATCTGCCCAATGCATTCTTGTCCAATGTGGCTACCGACAGCTGGTATGTGCTGATCTGGGTGGAACAGGGAATAATTGGGTTGCTGCTCCATTTGTTCATCCTTTTTTACATTCTTATCAAAGGATCTTATGCAGTGATGTTCAAAATCCGCGACCCGGTTGTGAAAATGAAAATGGCCGCTCTTTGTTCCGGCATGTTTGGCGTGATGGTTGCCTCGTACGGCAATGCCGTGCTGGGGCAAATGCCGACAAGTATCGTGATTTATATTACCGTAGCCCTGATACTGAATTGGGAGAAGTTTGACACACCTGCGGGCAGTGTTGCTTTGGAAACCTGAAAAAAATCGTAGCTTTAAATCATAATTAATCTTACTTTGCAGTCTTATTCGTCATTAAATAACCAGTATCATGAAAGGCAGAGATTTTATCATCACCGGACTGCAGCCCTGGGACATTCCCATTGGCTCAAATGCCATCGATATTGCAAAGGAAATCGCCGTTGATAACCGGGTTCTGTATGTGAACAGTGCGTTGGATCAGATGACCATCTACCGTAATCAGCCAAAGCCTGAGATCAAACAGCGGCTGGAAGTGTACAGGAAACAAAAGGAGCCGCTGCGCAGGATATCAGATTCACTGTGGGTGCTTGATTTTCCGTTTTCAGTGTGGTCGATCAATGAATTACCCGACGGGTTCCTTTTTGACTTTTTCAATAAACGCAACAATAAAAAAATCTTCGATTACGTAAAAAAGGTTGCGGCAGATCTCAATTTCAAGGATGTCATCCATTTCATGGACAACGACATCTACCGCAGTTTCTATGCGAAGGAGTTCCTAAAACCCGCTGTTTCCGTGTATTACCGCAGGGATAATCTTCAGCCATACGGGTACTGGAAAAAGCATGTTGCAAGGCTTGAACCGCTGCTGATCGGGAAAAGCGACGTGGTCGTATGCAACTCACCGCAATATGCCGACTATTCCCTTTCGTTCAATAAAAAAAGCTTCAATATCGGGCAGGGTGTCGATCTTTCGGCATATGATCCGGACCTGAGTTTCCCGGTACCGGATGAGTTCGTATCCATCCCGGCGCCAAGGATCGGGTATATCGGCGACATCAACAGCCTGCGCCTGGATCCCGACCTGTTGTACAATGTGGCAAAGAGCAAACCCGGCTATTCATTTGTCATGATCGGCGGTGAAGATAAGGTTTTTGCAGCGCATGCGCTTCACACACTTCCCAACGTGTTTTTCCTGGGAAGCATCCCTAAGATCAAAGTACCTGCCTACATGTCGGCACTCGACGTTTGCTTGAATCCACAGGTACTCAACGAAATAACCAATGGCAATTACCCGCGTAAAGTGGACGAGTACCTGGCATTGGGAAAACCGGTAATTGCCACAACAACCGCGACCATGGAAATTTTCAGGGGACATGCTTATCTTTGTTCCTCCGTTGCTGATTACCTGGCTGCCATTGAAAGCGCACTCCTTGAGATCAGTGACAAGGAAAAAATAAAGGAACACATTTTGTTTGCCCGGTCGCACAGCTGGAAAAACAACGTGAACAGTATTTACAGGCACATTGAAGAATCACTCACCTAATCTGAATAATATGTATTACAGGAATGTCTCAGATTTGAATAAAATCATCCTTAAGCGTTTAAATGTTATTCCAAGGGATTTCGATCTCATAGTCGGTATCCCCAGAAGTGGCATGCTTCCCGCGAATCTGCTGGCTTTGTACCTCAACAGACCATACACCGATATCCACTCTTTCATTAACGGGCACATTTATAAAGCCGGCGCCAGGGGTCAGTTTTTCGACATCAAAGATTTTAAAAAGATCCTGGTCGTCGACGACAGCATCGCATCAGGTTCGGCCATGGATAAATGCAAAGAGAGCCTGAAACACCTGGAAGCTGACTTTTCAATCAGTTATTGTGCCATATACGTAATCCCCGGCAAGGAAAAAATGGTAGATTACTATTTCGAGATCGTCCCGCTGCCAAGGTATTTCCAGTGGAATATCCTTAACCATACGAGTCTTGAAAAGGCATGCTTTGACATTGATGGTGTTTTGTGTATCGACCCTACCGAGGAACAAAACGATGACGGGGAAAAATACCGGGATTTCATCCTGAACGCCCCGCCGCTATTTATCCCGGGAAGCAAAATCGGGACCATTGTTACCTCCCGCCTCGAAAAATACAGGAAAGAAACGGAGACCTGGCTTGCGGCAAACAATGTCAAGTATAATGATCTGGTATTACTTGACTTGCCCGATAAGGAGGCCCGGATGAGGGCCAACAGCCATGCAGCGCATAAGGCAAAAACCTACGCATCAAAACCTTATGTTCTGTTCATCGAGAGTTCGCTGAGCCAGGCCATCGAAATAAACAGGATCGCGAAAAAACCGGTGTTATGTACCGAGAATTTTGAAATGATTTTTGATGCCGAGTCGGTACTTTATAACCTGAAAAGCGGGAAGTACTTTCCGTTCCTGAGGAAATATGCCCTGAAGATCAGAAATAAACTGAGGAAATAGCCTTAAGACCCGCGATGAATTTGATAATAAACGTTTAATTCACCTGATTTATGAATCCGGTACTTCACACAGCATACCTCGTGTTGCAGATCTCGGCCCTCATGGCGCTGCTGCTGCCCACGGCTTACATCTTTGTATTTGCCTTTGCCGGATTGTTTTACAGGCAACCCGCTTACAGGAACCAATCCCTCCGGCGAAAGGTAGCGGTTCTCATCCCCGGATACAAGGAAGATGATGTAATCGTTGAAGTGGCAAAAGATGCGTTAGCCCAGGATTACCCGCGGGATAAATACGACGTCGTCATTATTGCCGACTCCTTTCAGCCCGACACCCTGGCACGGTTAAGGGAATTGCCCATAAAGGTGATCGAGGTCAAATTTGACAAGAGCACTAAATCAAAGGCGCTGAACAGTGCCATGGCACAATTGACCGATGCATACGAGATCGCTGTGGTACTGGATGCCGACAACCTGATGGCCGCCGACTTTCTTACCAAAATCAATGCATCATTCGATACAGGTTGTACTGCTGTACAGGGACATCGTACGGCCAAAAACCTGGATACTCCGTTGGCCATCCTCGACGCGATCAGCGAAGAAATCAACAACCATATCTTCCGCAAAGGCCACAGGGTGCTGGGGCTTTCCTCGGCAATTATTGGTTCGGGCATGGCTTTCATGTATGATTTTTTCAAGCAGATCATGTCCACTACCACCGCCATTGGCGGCTTTGACAAGGAAATTGAACTTAAGATCCTGAAGGGAAACGATAAAATTGCCTATCTCAACGACGCGCTTGTTTACGATGAAAAAGTGCAGAAGGAAGAAGTTTTCAGCAACCAGCGGCGCCGGTGGCTATCTGCCCAGTTGCATTACTTTCGCACTGATTTTTTCTCTGCTTTGAAAGCCCTCCTTTTCAAAGGGAATATCGATTATTTTGATAAGGCCATCCAGTTTATCCAGCCACCGCGCATCCTGTTACTTGGCGCAGTAATCCTGGCCGGAGGGATGTTCCTGCTTTGCAATTATTTTATCGGGGTGCACTCGTCCTTGAATATCCTGTGGGTTTCATGCATAACCCTGTGCCTGATGGCATTTTTGTTTTCGATCCCACGTTCCTACTACAACCTGGCTACCTTAAAAGCCATGGCCAGCCTGCCAAAGGGCATGATTCTTATGCTTGGTTCGCTCCTCAAGATTAAGGGAGCAAACAAGCAATTCATTCATACCAAGCACGGAGCAGTAAAATCAACCCCAAAACCACATTGATCTGAACTAATTTTTAAACCGGTATCATGAAGATAGGCATAGAGGGACAACGGCTTTTCCGCCGGAAGAAACATGGGATGGATATGGTTGCGCTGGAACTGATCAGGAACCTGCAACGAATTGATACTGAAAATGAATATATCCTGTTCATTAAACCCGATGAAGACGATCGTGTGATCATGGAAACTGCCAATTTCCGGATTGTCAAACCGGAAGGGGGCTTCTATCCTTACTGGGAACAGGTCGCATTGCCCAGGGCAGCCAGGAAAGCCGGGTGCAACATCCTGCATTGTACCAGCAATACCGCCCCGGTCAGTACCGATATCCCCCTGGTAGTGACGCTGCACGACATCATTTACATGGAAAGCAGCTACCTGAAAATCATGGAGGGCAGCGGGTCGCTTTACCAGAAATTCGGAAATGCCTACCGGCGCATGATCGTCCCGCAGATCGTGAAGAAAAGCCGGAAAATAATCACCGTTTCACATTTTGAGAAAAACAGGATCGGGGACTTTTTCGGCATGGCCGGCGATCCGAGGCTTACCGCAGTTTATAACGGGGTGAGTGAACATTTTAAACCGGTTTCCGACCAGGTGGAACTTCAGCGGGTCAAAGAGAAATACCACTTGCCCGACCGTTATTTCTTTTTCCTCGGGAATACCGATCCCAAGAAGAACACCAGGGGCACCCTGAAAGCCTATTCTGAGTTCTTAACGCAAACCGGCAGCGATATCCGGCTGGTGATGCTCGACTACGACCGGGTTGAACTCGAAAAACTGCTGGCAGAAATCAACGATCCTGCCCTGATCGAACGTATCGTGCTCACTGGCTATGTGGTCAACACCGACCTGCCGTCAATTTACGGGCAATGTGAAGTCTTTCTCTATCCTTCGCTGCGTGAAAGTTTTGGCATCCCCATGCTCGAAGCAATGGCCTGCGGTGTGCCTGTAATAACATCGAACACGTCTTCAATGCCCGAAGTTGCAGGCGATGCTGCGTTGATCATCAACCCGTTCAAACCGGAAGAGATCACGGCTGCACTTATAAGCCTGACGAGCGACAATGCTTTGAAAAAACAGTTTATCACAAAAGGATTCGCCCAGGCTGCCATGTTTTCGTGGAAAGCCATGGCAGAGAATGTCCTCAGGATATACGGTGAAATGGCAGATGTTTAACAACAACAGCATGATAAAAAAACTGAAGACCTATTCCATGTACTTTTTTGAATACCTGAAACATGGAGACCTGCGCTCAATCGTTGCCTCTGTCAATTACCTTACAAAAAAGACCTCGCACAGCAAGGACAGGATCATCAAGACTTCCATCGGAACTTTTTTTTGCAGGAAAAACACCAACGATTTCCAGTTTGCAAATTATAAATATGAATGGGGCGTGAAAAAATACTTGCTGGATAACCGGCACAAATACACTGTCTTTATTGATGGCGGGGCCTGTATAGGTGATTATTGCGTGCTCCTTTCAAGGTATGACATCCGGTGTTTCGCGTTTGAACCCATCATCGAGAATTACAATGTTCTGGCAGAAAACCTGAGGCTGAACAATTTAACAGGTGATGTTATGGCATTTCCGTTTGGGCTGGGGGCTAAAAATGAACACGTCGCTTTTATTTTCAACCCGGTAAATACCGGGGCCTCCCACTATGCCGCCAACCTCCAGGTAACAGATTGTGAAGCCGAAATCAGGACATTCGACTCCCTGTTGCCCATAATGAAAATCAAACCGGAAGAACATATCCTCGTAAAACTGGATATCGAGGGTATGGAACCGCAGGCGATAAAAGGAGCAAAGGAATTCATCCGGTTTTATCCGAACATCACTTTCGTTGTTGAAGAGAAGCATACAGGTGAGGAATTGATCAGAAATGCTTTGAACGAGATCGCTGATTTTGAATATGGTATCGTGGATGAGTTCAATATTTTCGCGCGGAAGATCAGCTCCAGTAATTAGACTGAAAATAAATTGTTGCTAACCAAAATATTGATTCACAATTAATAAAACCTTATGCTTACTTTAAAGATAATTTTCTGGGTTTTAGTGTTTATCGTTTTCTATGCCTACATCGGTTACGGAATCCTGCTGTTTGTGTTGGTAAAAATCAAACGGATGTTCGGTTCTTCCCGAAGCAAGATGCTGCAGGGAAACTATGAACCCGAGGTCACGCTGTTCATTGCCGCCTACAACGAAAAGGACTTTGTTGCAGCCAAAATCAGGAACTCCCTGGAACTGGATTATCCGAAAGAGAAACTGCACATGGTATGGGTGACAGATGGCTCGGATGACGGCACCCCTGATGAACTCAGGAAATATGAAGGGGTTGAGGTATATCATTTGCCCCAGCGAAGCGGCAAAATCGGCGCAATGAACCGCGGGATGAAATTTGTTAAAACGCCGGTCGTGGTGTTTTGTGATGCAAATACCATGCTGGGTAATGAATCGATCAGGCGTATCGTGCATTTGTTCAGCGACCCGAAAGTCGGCTGTGTTTCCGGGGAAAAGCGGATCTTCAGCAAGGAAAAAGACAGCGCGGCAGGAGCCGGTGAAGGACTTTACTGGAAGTATGAATCCACGTTGAAGAAATGGGATGCAGAACTCTATTCGGTTGTTGGGGCAGCAGGCGAATTGTTCGCGATCCGCACCGAATTATACCAGGAAGTTGAACGCGATACGTTGCTTGACGACTTTATCATTTCCCTGCGTGTTGCACAAAAGGGGTTTACGATACAGTATGACCCGGAGGCCTACGCCATTGAAACGGCTTCTGCCAATGTGAAGGAAGAGCTAAAACGTAAAATCAGAATTTCCGCCGGGGGGATCCAGTCGGTGATAAGGCTGCGTTCACTGCTCAATGTATTCAGGTACGGAACCCTCTCCTTCCAATATATTTCACACCGGGTGCTTCGGTGGACCCTGGCCCCCCTTTCCCTTCTTTTCATGCTTTTCATCGGATTTGTCCTGGCACTGAATGAAGGTTTTACCGGTTTCGGCTTTTATTGTATTGCATTCTGGCTGCAGGTCCTGTTTTACCTTGCAGCCCTGCTTGGCTGGTACCTTGAAAACAGAGCGATCAAGGTCAAGGTCCTGTTTATCCCATACTATTTTTTTATCATGAACTTATCGGTTTTTCTTGGATTCAAGAGGTATCTGAAGGGGTCTCAATCTGTTAACTGGGAGCGTGCAAAACGTGGCTGACCAAGACTTTTCCAACATCAGGCCCGTCCTTAGGAGCTTATGTACATTTATATCAGTTTTTCTATGGTCCGCCGGGGTTTTTGCAGGGTACTCGGGCAATTCAAGGATCATTGTCGGCACCACAACTACGCTTGTTGACGCGCTGGTTGCTCCCTACAACCAGGTCAAGCCGGGCGATACACTGTTCTTCCTTACCGGGGCCCGCGATTATATCCTGATCCGGAACTTCCGCGGCTCAGCCGACAAGCCTGTGACCTTCATGAATCTAGATGGTATGGTGATCATCGATACCGACCATAACTTTGGCATTTCGATCCAGAATTGCCAATTCATCAGGCTTACCGGAACCGGTACTGTCGACAGTTTTTACGGATTCAGCATTCAAAGGGTAAAGGGAGGTACCGGCATCGGCATCGGGTACCTCAGTTCTGATGTTGAAATTGACCACCTGTATATCAGGAATGTCCCCATTGCCGGAATTTATGCCAAAACCGATCCCGACTGTACATTCACCAGCACCCGTGAAAATTTCACGCAATACAACACCATCATCCACGACAACTATATTTTGGGAACAGGCAATGAAGGATTGTATATTGGCAGCAGCAAATATACCGGCCAGCTGGTGAACTGCAACGGGGTTGACACCCTGTTATTTCCATCCCTGCTGATTGGTGTTAAAATTTACAGCAACATCATCAGCTATCCAGGCTGGGACGGCATCCAGGTTAGTTCTGCCGCGGCGAACTGCCAGGTTTATGACAACCTCATCCTGAATGACAGCCAGGATGAAGCCCCTTCCCAAATGTCGGGAATTTTACTGGGCGGCGGCTCAAAATGCGATTGTTACAACAACTATATTGCCGACGGCAAGGGAGATGGTATTGAAAGTCACGGCCTGGGCGGAAGTCGTATATTCAACAACATCATTATCAATGCGGGAAAATCCTACAAACCCGAAGACAGCACCCAGATGAAGCACGGGATTTTCGTATCCGATGTATCGGTAGTGCAGGATTCTTCGTTTTATATCCTCTTCAACGACATCATCAATCCGAAATCAGACGGGATAAGGTTTTCAAGTATCCTTAGCCGTCACAACCTGATCGCATCGAATGCCATCATCAACCCGGGAAATTTTGATTTTTACGAACACGGACATACCGGTTTTAAAGGGATCGATGCATATGTCATGATTCCCAATCTGGCGGCCGACCTCGTTTTACAGAATAATTACTTCTGCAGGGTACCCGACAGTGCCGGGTTTGCAGCGGCAAACTATACCCTCGGGTCACTATCCCGCCTCATTGACGCCGGTTCGGATGAGAACCGGGGCATTACCTTTGATTTTTACCATCATACACGCCCATTTGGGAGTGGCTTTGATATCGGCGCATTCGAATACAACCCGGCCTATCTCGGCATTCCATCCCTCGGACAGGCAACCAGGCTCATCAGCCCGCTTTTCCCAAATCCGGTAAAAACAGAATTTACCATCAGGTATCAGAACGAAGCACCGGCTGATGTTATCCTCTATATCTACGACCTGCAGGGTGATAAGATTTTCAGCCAGGCGCACACGCAGGTGGAGGCGGGGAATCAATCGCTTACCGTGAATATTGCAAGCCTCCCCGAAGGTGTATATCTGTATACCCTGCAGATTGGAAAGAGGCTTTTTTCAGGACGTCTTGCAAAAATAAAATAACCCGGCTCAGGCCAGGTAATCAGATAATTTACCTGTTTTTTTCCCTTCAATGACCTTGTCCCACCACAACGCGATGATGAGGATGTTCAGCATTTGGTTCGATTTCACCTGCTTGTACCAGAACCAGTAGCTCTTGCCGGCTGCCAGGGCCTCATATTGGCTGAAAAATTCGTCAAGGAAGCCCGTATTCTTCAATGACTTTGCGAAAGCGGAATTCCTGACGTATTTGTAGATTTTTTCGCGGCGTTGCTTGTTGTTGAAGAAAATTTCAAGCGGTGAGAACCCGCCCTGTTTCGGACGGTTGGTTACGGCATCAGGCAACATGGGTTTCACCAGCTGCTTGTGGATGTATTTGGTCACCCCTTTCCCCTTCATCGATTCCTTCACAGTGCCTTTGGCCCGCAGGTTGATTGGCAGATGTTGCAGGAAATCGTACAAACCAAGGTCGGTGTAGGAGAAGGCAAGATTAACCCCGAATTGCTCGGAAAGCCGGGAAGCCTTGAATATGATCACTTCGTTAACGGAGTGCTGCAGGTGAAGGTAATAATTCCGCTGTAAAAACAACTCCTCGTAGCTATTAAAATGGGAAGGAATATCGTTCAGATAGGGATGTTCAGGAATATTCTTCATGTCGAACATCCGTTTCAGCTGGTAATCGTGGAAACCAAACGTTTCCGGTTCCATCACTTTCAATATCTTCTGATTTTGAAAATGGATTCTGAATGAAAGGTTGTCGTGATCAAAGAAACTGTTGTCGCTCAGTTTATCAAAAAGAACAGAAAACGGTTTCAGTCCGATGCGTTGCATCTTATAATGCAACGCGGTTTCCCTGATACCGGCGCCGAAATACTGGTCATTCCCATCACCGCCGATGATGACCGGCAGATTCTCTCCTCCCACCATTTTCATGGCGGAGTGGTTGAGCATGAATCCTGATTCGGAGAAAGGATCGCCCATATAATCGATAAGATCTGGCAAAAACTCAATTTCAGTGCCATCCATGATGTATTCATGATGTTCGGCCCCGAATTTCTCTGCCATCATTTTAGCGTAAGGCAACTCTGACGCAGGATTATCTTTGAATCCGATGGAATAGGTTTTGATCGTACCCGGAAAAACCTCCCTGAGCATTGCAATATTCCCGCCCGAATCATAGCCGCCGCTCAGCAGCGCCCCCACCGTTTCGCATCCCGCGATACGCTGCCTGAGCGAATTTTTCAACAGTTCGCTGTACTGATCAATGGCATCCTTCAGCCCGATTTCTTTCCGCCCGGCATTCAGAATTTCATCATAACCGAACAATTTTTCAAATTTGAAACCATCGGCGGAGGCAACCAGGATTTCCCCGGCGGGAATTTTACTGACACCTGCAAGGGAGGTCCCGGGTGCCGGGATGTAGCCGATCTTCAGGAATGTCGTGATCCCGGTCAGATCGGGTTTGGCTGTGAACTCACTGAAACTGGTCAGGCCCTGGTACGAATCGGTAAAAAAGTCCTTTGTGAAATAAATCATGCGGTCTTCGCCGTTCCGGTCACGGATGATGGTCGTACAACCAGGTTCCCTTAAGATAACCGTAAACTTGCCATTCATAAGGCGCAAGGCTTTCAACCCTTCGCGGTCAAGCAATTCAAAAACGAGTTCGGCCGAGTTCCCTGGGGTAAAAGATAATCGCTGCTCAATCTCCTTCATATTATAGATCCGGCTATGGAGGTACAATTGCCGGTTTCCTCTTACAGCAGTCTCGTAACCGTTGCAAAAAACTGATCCTGTCAAATCAGCAGGAACCTGCCCTGGAATCAGCTTGCCGGATATTTGTCCTGCCTGGGAAAATAGACCGTAAAAGAATGTTTTCATGGAATGTGGATTTGGGAGTAGGAGTTAGGAGGTTCATTTACAAGGCTAATATAGGCAATTTTTGGTGATTCTGTTCCCATTGGAAAAGAAAAGCTGGTACAAAGGAATATTATTTCAGCTCGATAGAAATAAAAATTGCAATCAGGTGGAAATTTGATTAATATTGTTATATAATTGATTCAGGTTCATTTAGTAAGTGCTCTACTTCCAATTCACGGACCATGAAAATAGCTATCATTGGCAATTACCTGCCCCGTCAGTGCGGAATCGCCACATTCACCGGCAACTTTGTAAATTCAATTAAAACGGCATTTCCCGGGGAGAACGATTCGCCTGACATATTTGTCATCGCCATGAATGGCAGAAATCAGCATTTTGACTACCCTGAGATTGTCAAATACACCATCCGGCAGAATTATCAAAAGGACTATTTGAATGCTGCAAGGGTTATTAATTCCAGCGGAGCACATCTATGCATATTGCAGCATGAATATGGAATTTACGGTGGGGAAAGCGGGATTTTCATCTTATCGCTCCTTGAGAACATCATGGTTCCGGTTGTAGTAATTTGTCATACAGTGCTCAAAACTCCTTCTTTTCACGAAAAACACATCCTGAAAAAGATAGGTGAACGTGCTTCCAGGGTCGTCGTAATGAGTCATCTTGCTATTGAATTTCTTACGAAAATTTACGCGATCCCTGATCAGAAAATCGCAATGATCCATCATGGGGTTCCGGATTTCGGGTCGGTTAAACACCATAAAACCACGAAGCTGAGCTTTCCTGGTAAAACGGTGCTTTGCACTTTCGGCCTGATCGGCCGCAGCAAAGGGATTGAAACAGTGATCAAAGCACTGCCATCGGTGGTAACAGCCCATCCCGAAATTGTGTATGTTGTTCTGGGGAAAACCCATCCTATGGTAAAACTGGATTCAGGGGAGGAATACCGCGAGTATCTCAGGTCATTGGCCGAATCGGGCGGATTGTGCGATCATGTAGTCTTCATGGATGAATTCCTGGAAGAAGAGGAACTAAAGGAAAACCTGCTGGGTGTCGACATCTACATAACGCCATACCTGAATGAAGCACAGATTACCAGCGGGACACTGGCATACGCGGTTGGGGCAGGTACATGCATCGTGTCAACACCATACTGGCATGCACGTGAACTCCTGGCCGATGGTCGGGGGATGTTCTTCAATTTCGGCGACAGCCATCAACTTGCAGATATCCTGACCAGCCTGCTTGACAACCCGCAGGATGCCAGAAGGATCAGCGATCTCGCTTTTTCCTACGGGAAGGAAATGTACTGGTGCGAGATCGGTAAAAAATACCGCAAACTATTCACGCATGTGTTAGCATCAGTTCCGGAATTTAGCCATGAACCCGGCGACCTTTGTCCTCCGGTCCCGGAATTCAGCCTGGATCATATCAGGCGGATGACAGACAACACCGGGATCCTGGAGCATTCCAATTTCTCCATTGCCAATTTCAGCGAGGGATACAGCCTGGATGATAACGCCAGGGCTTTGCTTCTCGTGCTTATGGCCTGTGAACACGGGCTGGATAAAGATGCACTGCATCTCGCCGATATCTACATGCGCTATATCCATCTCATGCAAAAACCTGACGGGTCATTCCACAACGAATTATCCTACGACCGCAGGTTTATCGACAGCATCGAATCAGAAGATTCCCTTGGACGGACGATTTGGGCGCTGGGGTACCTTGTCCGCCTGGCACCAACCGACGGTTATTTCCAGTTTGCGAGGGATAAATTTCTCCGTTTCTATCCACATTTCAGGAAATTTCAGTCAAACCGGGGACTTGCCAACGCCATCATCGGGTTGTGTCATTTTCTAAAGAGATATCCTGACAATGAAAAGGTGATGAGGACCCTGCACGATTTTACCATGAAGATCAGGGAGCACTTTTACGACGAATCAGATGATGACTGGAAATGGTTCGAACCGATCCTGTGTTATGAAAATGCCGTAGTTCCGCTTGCTTTATGGTATTCATACCAAGCCACCAGGGACACCGACACCCTGGTTGTGGCTATTGAAAGTACGACCTTTCTCGACAGGATAGCCACGGTTGACGGGCATATCAGGCTGGTAGGCAATGATCAGTGGTATCGTAAGGGGAAAACACAACCGCGTTTTGGCCAGCAGCCGATCAACGCGATGGCGTTGGTTATGATGTACCGCGAAGCCTGGAATGTTACGGGAGATTCGTATTATTACAATAAAATGTTGCTGGCCTTTTCGTGGTTTACCGGGAACAACGATCTGCATATCCCCCTTTATGATGAAGAATCAAAGGGATGCTGCGACGGTATTGAGAAATTCGGGATGAATAGAAACCAGGGAGCAGAAAGTTGTATCTCTTACCAGCTTGCAAGTCTGACGGTCTATGCCGCCATGAAACAAAAAAATGGTCAGTGACTTTTGAAATGATTTTTCAGCCTGATCTTCAACAAGTCAGGTTGAACCGGTTTCTTCAGGTATTCAACAGCCCCCATCTGCAAACCCTTGATCTCATCCTCCGAACTGGTATGCCCGGTTAAGAATACAACGGGAATGTCAATATTCTTTGACTTCATGAATTCCAACAACTGGTACCCGGTCAGGTTTGGCATTTCTATATCGGATAAAACCAGGTCGATATGATGTTTGCCCAGTTCAATCAATGCATGAAGCCCATCGGAAGCCACTACGATCTCATAACCCTCCTTTTCAAGGAGGACCGTAAGCAACTTTTGTTCAACCAGGTCATCGTCAACGAGTAATATCTTTGCAACGCCTTCTCTGTTAATCTGTTTTGCTTTTTTCACAAAGTTTTCACCCTGTAAGATCTTCTCTAAAAGTTCTTCAAGCGGCACCGAAGCGAACCCCGAACTGTAATCCGACATCGCGTAAGGGATAATGAGTTCGTTATTGTGAATGATCGATCCGCAGGAATAGACAACATTGGGAACATACCCTTCGCGTTCCTTGTCGTTTGCCATCAGGATGGGTTCCGAAAATTGACCAATTACACGGGTCGGGTCGGCAAGGTCGAGCATCGCCGCGCCAAGGCAATACCTTCTCATAGCCCCTACACCATGGGTAATCAGCAGCCACCCGCGGTCGGTTTCGATGGGCGAGCCGGAGTTCCCAAGTTGCACAAATTCCCAAGGAAACCGAGGCTCCTGCAAAAGCCGGGCCGGTTCTTCCCAAAGGTTTATGACATCAGAAAACATGATAAAGTTGTTTTCTCCATCCTGTCGCGAAAGCATGGCATACCGGCCATTTATTTTGCGGGGGAACAAGGCCATCCCCTTGTTCTTGGCATTTTTCCCAAAGATAGGCCGTACCCTGAAATGGTAAAAATCATTCGTTTCAATCAATTTCGGAAGGATTGCAACTCCGTTATATGCCGTGTAGGTTGCGTAGTACTTTACGCTGCCGTCGTCGTCGGTAAAACGCACAAAACGGGCATCCTCTATCCCATTGCTCTCGGTATCGGCAATCGGAAAAATAACACGCTCGGAAATTGCGGTATCCAGTGAAAATGTAATCTCGTAATGTGAATTGGCAAGCCAGATCATGGCCTGGATCACCTTATCCTGCGAAAACGAGATCTCTGTTTTTTGTATGAACGTCTCCACATTCGACTGCAATTCCCTGAAAAGAAACGTTTCACCCAGTGTGCTCATGATCTGATCCACCACATCGTGGTCGTGCAGCTTCATCTCTTCCAGTTTCTTTAAAAACGATTCCCGGGAATAAATATGATCCTGGATGGTTTCAGCCTCGTCAACAAGTTTTCCTGCAATCTTGAATTCAAGGTGATTATGCTTGTCGATGATGCCGCCGCGGAAAACCAGTGAAGAAATATGACCCTCTCCCGTTGCGCGAAAACTGACGATAACCCTGGTCTGGCCTTCCTGGAGATTCGCCTGGTCAGGGTCAATCACCATAGACGGATTGAAAAATGCCGCCGATTCAATGGAATATTCATGCGTGAAGTAGGCACCGATAAGCAATTTTCTTTCCCGGGTTAACCCATCGGGGTCGAATCCTGCTCCTTTGACAAGGTGCTCAACGTGATTGAAATGCTTCATGAAGATCCGCGTAATGTTCCGGTGCCTGTCGGAAAAATCCCTCAGCGTCTGGTTTAAGGTTTGAAGTGCATCATCTTCGTTGAGAGCCATAATGCGGGCGATGATCTTTTTACCCCTTTCGGGACCACCGGGAAGGAAAAAACGGGCAATCACCCGTCGCGGATCCGGATCAAAATGGACCGGTTTACGGTTTACTGTTATTGCCATCAGAAAATAGGTTTTAGTGAATCATCAAAAAACAGTAGTGGTGATTATGATTTTTATTTTGAAGTCAGTTCCTTTTTTATACCCGCCAATTCTTTAAGAAGCAGGGCAGTGGATGCTTCAAGGTCGGAAAACATCTTCCTGAACCTGCTGTAAATTTCGTGTTGCTCCAACTCCTCCAGCTTCCTGCTTTGTTCTGTTGATAATGCTTCTGTAAAGCCCGAAAGGAATGATCTCAGGTTGCCACAGGGCTTGATTTTATCCTGAACAAGGTCGCTGTCATCAAATTTCACACGCATTTGGCGCAGGGTATCGGGATAATCGTCCATCAGGGAATCAACGATCGCCAGGATGCTTGCCTGGGCAGCCTGCTCCATAATCTCTGCATGTTCCGAAGATTCAGTGTCGTAGAGCTGGCGCAGACTTCCCTTTAATTTATGGACATGCTGCCTCACACCGACAAGGTCATGATTTATCAGATCATGCTCAATAACCTTCATAAGTTCTTCCCGCTGAGCAATAAAAATATCAATCACCTCGATAATCAGGCTCTTCCCATAACATGCGATTAAAGTCTCAAATTGTTGTCTGTCAATCATATAAATTAAATATACGTTTTCTGTCGACCGAAAAAATAAGTATAATTATCAATTAAATAAAGTAAAATATATTAACAGATCTTTTTAGATTTACTGAACCAAGCTATTTTTTGACAGTAAACGATGCTAATTTAGAGATAAATTCAATCGATCTGATCAGAAATTTGCTTAATATTGTTCTCCAAACCGGAATACCATGAAAACCAATACGAAGATTATCTTGTTATTTTTATCCCTGTTGGGTTTCCTGATGCTTTTTGCACTTGGGTATTTCTATATCCGGACGAAAGAACAAAAGATGTTCCTGCAATCGCGGCAACAGAATGACCGGCAGGTCATTAATACGGTTCTGAATTTCAAGATGGAGAGTTATTTAAAGCCGGTGACGGATAATGCAGCATGGGATGAGATGGTTGCCAGTTCAAATTCAGGAGATACAGCATGGGCTAAAAAAAATCTACCTCCTATTCTTTCCACGTTCAACTTCAATTACCTCGGCACGTACGACACCACAGGGCATCTGATGTTTTCCTGCAACGATGCCAATGGCCGGGAGTTTTCAGTTACACCCAAACAAATAACCAGCCTGTTTGCAGCCGGCAACACCTGGAACAGTTTCCTTTTCATGGATGGCCACCTCTATCAAATTTCAGGGGCCACGGTTGTGCCGACTTCCGATTTTGCCCACAGAACAACGCCTTTTGCCTTCCTGGTTGCAGTTAAATCATGGACACCATCCTATTGCGCTGAAATTGAAAAAATCACCGGGTTTAAACTCGAGATTCATCAGCAACCACCTGCAATATCAGTTCAGGAGGATGATGATATTGAAACGATTTACAAGCCGCTTGAGGTAGTTAAAGGGGAAACGAAGGTGTATCTCTGGTTCCTGCGTCCCGATCATACAGCAGGTGACTTCGACAAATGGGGTTATTTTGCCACCGCAGGTTTGCTGGTACTTTTATTGGTCTGCCTCGTATTTTTCTATTGTGTGAACCAGTGGATTTCAACTCCGTTAAAGCAGATAACCAAGGGGTTACATAGTGGTAAAACAGGTTCTGTGGACCATTTGCTTGAGGCACAAAATGAATTTGGGAACATCGCGCGTCTGATGCAGGATTTCAACACGCAGCAATCGGCCCTTATCAGTAAGATTGCAGAAAAAGAGCGTGCCGACGAGCAAATCAAGCGGTTGACAACTGCCGTGGAGCAGAGTGCAAATACAATTACGATGACCGACCTTGATGGCAAAATTGAATATGTCAACAAGCGGTTCACCGAACTCACGGGATATACCAGTGAGGAAGTCATCGGGCACAAGACCAGTATCCTGAAATCCGGCGAACAGGATGATGCATTTTACAGGGAACTTTGGCATACAATTTCTTCCGGAAATGAATGGATCGGGGAAATCAGGAACAAGAAGAAAAATGGTACATTGTTTTGGGAGTCGGTCAGCATTGCACCGATAAAAAACCTGGAAGGCGAAATAACCAGTTATATAGCCATAAAAGAAGATATCACCGAACGTAAAAAAGTTGAGAAGGCTTTGTTCGACAGCAACCAGCGCTATTCAACACTGGTTCACAAGCTACCGGACCTTATCCTCATCCATCGGCAGGGAAAAATCCTGTTTGCCAACGATGCTGCGCTTTCCGTTATCGGGACTTCGCCCGAAGAACTTATCGGCGCCAATGTCATGGACTTTATCGCAGAGGAATCCAAAGAACTGGTTATGACCAATATGCGAAAGCGGATAGAAGGGGATGAGCAGGTTAGAGACTATGAGATCAGGGCAATTACCAAAAGAGGTGTAATCAAGGATACCATTATCCGCGGCGATGTGATCATGTATGATGATGAGCCTGCGGTTATCGCAATCCTCATCGATATCACTGAACGGAAACAGATAGAAACGGCACTCCAGAAAGCAAAGGAGGAAGCAGAACGGGCAAACAGGGCAAAATCGGAATTTCTTGCCACCATGAGCCATGAAATCAGGACGCCGATGAACGGGGTGATAGGGATGACTGAACTTGCCCTGACCACCGTTCTTTCAACAAGCCAGCGCGATTACCTGGAGTCGATCCAGACTTCCGCCTACCTGTTGCTGAACACCATCAACGACATTCTTGATTTTTCAAAAATAGAAGCCGGAAAGCTTGAGATTGAACATGTAGAGTTTAACATTTATGATGTACTCGAAAAAAGCGTTGATATCCTGACCGTTAAAGCCTTTGACAAGAACCTGGAACTACTGTGTGAAATAGAGCCGGGATTGCCTGAGTTTTACTACGGAGACCCTTTGCGGATACGCCAGATCCTGGTGAATTTCATCAGCAATGCAATCAAATTCACCGATAAGGGCGAGATCTTTCTTTCAGCAAAAAAACAACCCGGATCTTCGGTTGAGGAAGGGACCATCCGGGTTTTATTCAGTGTCAAGGATACCGGGATTGGCATAGAGCAGAGCAAATTGCAGAACATCTTCGATCAGTTTACCCAGGCCGACAGTTCGACCACACGAAAATACGGAGGAACTGGATTGGGGTTATCCATTTCGAAGATGCTGACCAAAATCATGCATGGTTCGCTGGTCGTTGAAAGTGAACCAGGTGTTGGAAGTACCTTCAGTTTTGAATTGCCGCTCGAAATCGCCAAAGAACATCTTGATGAAAATAAAATCCCAAAACCGGACATTAAAAAGGTTTTAGTTGTTGATGATAATTCCACGAATCTCAAGATCATGAAAGACATGCTCACATACTGGGGCATCGAATCTACGATCTGTTTGGGCGGCAGTGAAGCACTAAGTGAGTTGCAGGCTGCCAATGAGATGGGCACCAATTTTGACCTGGTGATCCTGGATATGCACATGCCGGGAATGGATGGCATTGCCGTGGCCGAAGAGATAAGAAAACACCAGACCCGGAATATGAAGCCGATCATTTTCATGTATTCGTCGGTCGAGAAGGAAAACATCATCCAGCAATGCAAAGACCTGGGAATTCAGAAATATCTCACAAAACCTGTAAAGATGAAAGACTTTTTCAAGTTATTACATGATGGGAAACAGTCGGGACAGGAAAAACCAGGTAAAACTGCTCCTGCCAAAGATGACACCCTCATGGTCGAGCCGGGAAAAACAATACTGATCGCCGAAGACAACAATATCAATATGAAATTGTTGTCGGTCATGTTGCTAAAAACAGGTGTCCGCGTTATTTCAGCAGCAAACGGGGAAGAAGCTGTGAACCAGTTCAGGAACAACACGGTTGACCTCGTTTTCATGGACATCCACATGCCCGAAAAGGATGGCTTCCAGGCAACGAGGGAAATCAGGAAAACAGAAACCCCCGGAACACGGATTCCAATTATCGCTTTAACAGCCATTGCAATGCCCGGTGACCGCGAAAAATGCATGGAGGCAGGCATGGATGATTATTTATCAAAACCATTCAGAAAGGATGATCTATATATTGTGATCAGAAAGTATCTTTTACATGAAAATATCGAAAACGCCTGAGATGATATACGAAAAAGTAGAGATTACTGATGCGGGCGCTGAAGGTATGGCCGTTGGCAAGATCAATGAAAAAGTAGTTTTTGTTCCATTTGTTGTTCCCGGCGATATTGCAGATATCCAGATCACTGGCAAAAAAAAGAAATACTTAGAAGGTAAAGCGGTTCATTTTCATCATTATTCGTCGAAAAGGACCACCCCACATTGCTCCCATTTCGGGCTTTGCGGCGGTTGCCGCTGGCAGAGCATGAAATACGAAGAACAGCTCTATTACAAGCAAAAGCAGGTTTTCGACAGCCTCACCCGGATCGGTAAACTCGACAACCCGGCTATCTTGCCGATTATGCCATCCCCTGCGACAAGATATTACCGGAACAAACTGGATTATACCTTCTCTAACCACCGCTGGTTAACGGATGAAGACCGCAATCGCGGTGAGACGCCGGTTAACACGAATGCACTTGGGTTCCATATTCCGCAGTTTTTCGACAAGGTAGTTGACATTCACGAGTGCTTTCACATGAAAGACCCTTCGAACGCCATCAGGAATGCAGCGAGGAAATATGCTGTTGACCATAATCTTTCCTTTTACGATGTCCGCACCTGGCAGGGTTTTCTCAGGAACCTTATCATACGCAACACGGAGGCAGGCGGATTGATGGTAATCCTTGTTGTGCGCAATGAAGATGAAGAGATTACCCGGATGCTTGACTCGCTTGCCGCTCAATTCCCTGAGATCACCAGCCTCTTTTACGTCATCAATCCCAAAAAAAACGATACTATTTATGATCTCCGGTTCGTGCTATATCAAGGCGAACCCTACATCACTGAAAAAATGCCCACTTTCAGAGCCGGTGGCAGGGAAATTGAATTTCGCATCGGCCCTGCATCATTCTTTCAGACCAATTCAAGGCAGGCAATGAATCTTTACAAAACAACGGCAGATTTTGCCGAACTCACTGGATTCGAACACGTTTACGACCTGTATACCGGGACCGGCACCATTGCTAATTATATCGCCCCCTATGTTCAGCGGGTTACCGGCATTGAATCGGTAGAGGCAGCCATTGCTGACGCCTCGGTGAATGCGCAGATCAACGGGATCACGAACACCTTCTTTTTTTCCGGTGAGGCGGAAAAAGTAATGACAAGGGAGTTTATTGAATCACAGGGAAGACCTGACATCATCATAACAGATCCGCCACGAAACGGGATGCATGAAAAGGTTGTACGGTCAATTCTGGAGGTAAAACCAGGAAAGATCGTCTATGTCAGTTGCAATCCGGCAACACAGGCCAGGGACCTGGCGATGATGAACGATGTTTACTTCATGGAAAAATGCCAGCCTGTGGATATGTTCCCTCATACCCAGCACGTTGAAAACGTGGCTTTGCTCAGGCTGAGAGACTGATTTCGCTATATGCGCTGCCGGATCCACTCAAGCAGCGCATCTAAATTGAGATTTTCGGCTTCGACAATGCAATCAGCCTGGTCGTAATAAAATTCCCTTTGCAACAATTGCAAGGCAACCCTGGTTTCAAGTTCAGCCGCCGGGATATCTTTCAGCAACGGGCGTTTCCGCTTCACCTGTCTCAGCCTCCGAAGCAGGGCGTGTAACTCCCAGTGCAGGTAAACCGAAATGCCAGATTCGCGGATCACACGCATGTTGTCAAAGAAACAAGGTGTTCCACCGCCGGTTGCTACAACCACATTGTGCCACCCGCTGGTTTCTTTCAAAAGCGATTGTTCGATCTTACGGAAGCCTTTTTCATCATATTTCTCGAAAAAATCAAATACACTGATACGAAAACGTTCTTCAAAGAGATAGTCAATATCGACAAACGCATACCCCAGTTTTTCGGCCAGGATTTGTCCAAGGTTTGATTTGCCCGAGGCCATATAACCGATCAGATAGATAACCATAGCCGTAAAATTAGGTTTTTTTTTCATACCTTTGCATTGCTTTACAAGGCACTCTGACATGAACTCTAAAAAATTCTCCCCGGTTATCCTGCTCTCATTGCTTCTTCTGCTGTTTGGCTGTAAACCCGGCGGACAAAGCGGGCAGGAAACGATCTCCGCTGATGTGGTGAACAACCCGAATTCTGCAAGCGGCAACGCCAACAAAGGAACGCTCCCCGCAATAAAATTTGATGACATGGAACACGATTTCGGAAGGGTCATCGAAGGAGAAACGGTTTCCTATGCATTTAACTTTAAGAATACCGGCAAATCCGACCTGCTTATTGCAGAGGTAAGTACTTCCTGCGGCTGCACGGTTCCTTCCTATCCCAAAACACCTATCAGGGCCGGCGAAACCGGTACAATCAAAGTGGCCTTTAACAGCAACGGCAAGCGCGGATTCCAGAATAAAAACATACTGGTCGTTGCCAATACGCAACCCAACACCACCGTGATAAGGATCAAGGCACAGGTTGTGAACCCGGGAACAGAGAAGTAAAAGGTAGCGAGGTAGCGAGGTAGCGAGGTAGCGAAATAAAAAAGTAATTTTTAATTTTTAATTTTTAATTAATCTGTATGAATAATCTTCTCAACATTCTTTTAATGGCTCCCCAGGGCCAGGGCGCCCAACAGAACGGCTGGTACTCATTCCTCCCGTTAGTGCTGATTATCGTAGTGTTTTATTTTTTCTTTATCAGGCCACAGATGAAACGGTCGAAAGATCTGAAAAAGTTTAAGGAAAGCTTGCAAAAAGGCCAGAAAATAATCACTATTGGCGGCATCCATGGCCGGATCGTTGAAATTCAGGAAACCACTTTCACGATCGAGGTTGAAAACAACGTCCGTTTGCGCATTGAAAAATCAGCAGTGGCCATGGATAACACCCAGACCATCGAAGCAAAGTAAACTGTATTAACCACTAAACCGATGAAGTCCGATTTCATTGAATTCATCGGAAATGCCCGGCAACGCCGCAGTGAGAAGTTCAGGAATCAACTTTATATTTTCCTTGTCTGCCTGGTTCTTTCAGTATTTATTTGGGCGCTGGTAAGGCTTTCCGGTGAATATTATTATTCCCTTGAATACTCCCTGAAATACACGCAGGTTCCGGGAAACCTTAAATTGACAAAGACGCACGATTCTACGCTGAACCTGAAGATCAAAGTCCAGGGGTTTGAGTTTTTTTCCGAACAGTTCCTGGTCAGACAAGACCGTGAGTTTGAAGTCAGTCTGCGTAATGTGCGTCTGCGTTACAACGGGGATCACGTGTGGGGATATATGCTGGCAAACCGTATCGGGAAGGAGATCATTTCTCAATCCAATTTTCCGAGCGACCTCTATTTTGTTTCCCCCGACACCCTGTTTTTTGAGTTTGAAAAAGAATCAATAAAAAAGGTCCCTGCAAAGGCGACACCCGCCTATGTGAAGAACATGTCCGTGGGAAAGGATTCAATTATTCACAGGACCGATAGCATCAGGCATTTCGATCCGGCAAAACAAAATTCCAGGAAGCACTGACACATGTTGAAAATCGGCCTTACCGGCAATATAGGGAGCGGAAAAACGATGGTGTCACGGATTTTTTCCGTGCTGGGAATTCCTGTCTATTATGCCGATGAAGAATCCAAGAAATTTCTGGATGATCCCGGGGTTAAGAATGAGATCCTGAAGCAGTTCGGCTACGGGATTCTTACCAACAACCAGGAGATCAACCGGAGGTCGCTGGCTACCATTGTCTTTACCGATCCCATTGCCCTGCAGATCCTGAATTCCATTCTTCACCCGCGGGTCATGATCGATTTCCGCAACTGGGCGCTGAAACAGGAGAACAAATCCTATGTAATGCAGGAGGCCGCCATCATTTTTGAAAGCGGCGTCAACGGCGAGTTTGACTACATAATTAATGTTTCATGTCCGAAAGAGACCGCCATCGATCGTGTAATCAAAAGAGACAAAATCGACGCCAATTCTATTCTTCGGCGGATGCAGTTTCAGTTGGAAGATGCTGAAAAATCAAAAATCTCGGATTTTGTGATCCTGAACGACGGCACCAACCTGGTAATCCCGCAGGTACTTGCCATCCATGAAAAACTAAAGGAAATTGACATCCAGCGAAAAAGTAACACCCCATGAGAAAAATCCATTTTATCCTTATTCTCATGCTCCTGCTGCCAGGATTTGCATGCAAGAAAAACAATCCGGCACCGGTTGCCATGCCCTATGCTTCATTTACAATCAAGGGGGTGAACCACACGTACCATTCATATAGTAAATTCTCCAAGGATCTGTGTGTTTCATCCACCTACTGCGGCCAGTTCTATTATGACAGTGACAACCAGGAATTAAACAATATCAAAATTGGCATTCCCGGCGACCCGATCGTCGGCCACATTTACAAAAGCGGCGATTACCGTTTTGACGTATTTTACCTCAATGAAACCGGCGTGCGCTACGACCTGACCGTATCCCCCATGCAGGTCGTGTTCAGTGTATGGGAAGGCCAGGGAGGATGGGGAAAAGGAACCTTTTCGGGATGGCTCAGATCATCCAATAATGACAGCATCGAAATTACAAACGGTTATTTCCAGGGAAAAATCTGGACGACCTTTCAATAATGTGGCCCGTCGCAAGAGCAAGTGAACAAACCTTTCAAGGAATACAAGAACGCATACTGCTCCCTGATTAGAAAAACAGGTACATTTCTTCATTTTTATAATGAATTACCGGCTCAAGGTGATATGCGGCCATAATATTCTCCTTTGTCAAAACGCTGTGTTTATCTCCAACTGCCATCACTTTGCCCCGGTGCAGTAAAGCAACCTTGTCGGCAAACCTTGCAGCCAGGTTCAGGTCATGAACAACTCCGATCACGACCATATCCTTGTTTTTAAGCAGTGCGGTAACCTTGTGCATAAAATCAAACTGGTAATAAACATCCAGGAAGGTGAGCGGTTCATCGAGGATCAGGTACCTGAAAGCATCCGGAACAGGAAACCATATTTGTGACAGTACCCTGGCAAAATGGACCCTTTGCTTTTCACCCCCGCTCAGCGTCATGTAATTTCTTTCAGACAAGGTGTAAACATCAAAAAACCGCATCGCCTCTTCGCACGCGACACTGTCTTTTTGCGTAGGTTTCCCCGTAAAGTGCGGATATCGCCCCATCATGACCACTTCAGTAACCGTCAGCGGAAAAGCCAGCTCGATATTTTGGGAGAGAACGGACCTTACGCGCGCGAGTTCACCAATGGACATCGAATTGATGTTTTTCTCCCCGTAATAAACTCCACCATTCCCGCTGACCGGAAGCTGTTTGCACAAAACCTTTACCAGGGTTGATTTCCCTGCGCCGTTGGGGCCGATGATCAGGTTAAATTTTCCCGGTTCAAAGTCAACAGAGACATCCTGCAACAGGATTTTACCGGCGACGGAATAGGTTATATTTTTCGCACTCAGCATATCAGAAGAAGTAATTTTTCCTTCGCAGCAGGATGATAAATACCGGGACGCCGATGATTGAAGTCACAATGCCAATCGGCAATTCAGCAGGCCGGAGGATCATTCTCGCCGCCAGGTCAGCAATACTCAGGAGGATGGCACCTGCCAGTGCGCCATTGCGCACGAGGAAACGGTTATCGGAACCATTGATGATCCGGAGCAGGTGGGGAACAATCAATCCCACAAAACTGATTACCCCGACAAAGGCGGTTGCAACGGCAATCATCACCACGTTGACTGCAAGTACGGTCAGTTTAAGCATCCGGATGTTAATTCCAAGGTGTTGGGCCTCCTCCTCCCCGATCATCAGGGCGTTCAGGTGTTTGGTATAGCGCATGGCAACGGCAATGCAGAGCACCGTTGACGTGCCTGTTATTATGACTGCGTGCCAGCTGGCGCCAGATAATGTTCCCAGGTTCCAGAAGGTGATGGAACGGGCCTGGGGATCCCTAGCTATATAGGAGAGGAATCCAACGCCGCTCATGAAAAGGGCGTTGATCGCAATGCCTGTGAGCAGCAGGCCAACAATCGAGCTCCTGCCCGATTGCCCTGATTGTGAAAGTGTGAAAACCAGGGCCGTTGAGAGTATCCCCCCTGCGCACGCTGCAATTGGCAAAGTCCATTCCCCTGCATTGACCTTGAAAACAGCTCCTAGCACAAAATAAAGGGCAGCGCCGAAAGCAGCCCCGCTTGACGTGCCAACCAGGCCCGGTTCAACAATCGGGTTGCGGAAGAGTGCCTGCAGCAAAACACCTCCAACGGCCAGGGATGCTCCTACAAAGAGGCATAATATGGCACGCGGCAAACGGATCCCCATAAAAATTCGTTCATTAAGGGTCAATTCACCTGCGTTGCTGTAAACTTTGCCGAATGCTGAAACGATTTCATCCAGGCTGATGTTGACCGCTCCGAAACACATCGATAGGAGGAGGGCAACTACAAGTGCTCCCACGAGGGTCGGAAATACCAGAATATTTTTATTTCCCTGACCCAGCATCCTGATGGATAAGTTTTTGGACGAGCAATACATTTTCTCCCGTACGCGGACCCAGGTAAACCAGGTCGTGTTCTTCGATCCTGAAAATCCTGTGATTCCTGCAGGCCCTGGTGGATGCCACTCCGGGCAGTTCCCTGATCTTATCCGCTGAACCACCCAGCCTGTCGTATCCAAAATCAGTAAGCAGGATAACATCCGGATCGGATAAAGCAACAATCTCGGGAGAAATCTGCTTCATGCCTTTTTCATCCTCCACGGCCATCGTACCTCCGGCCCATTCGATCATCCTGGCGGCAGTACTTTTTTTTGTCATGACCAGGTAAATATTTGATGCCTGCCCGAAATGGATAATCAGCACCCTGACCGGCGTTTTGAATTGGATGGCTCGTTCCTCCGCGACTTTCATGTCATGGTCTAGTTTTATGCATAGCGAGTCGGCCCGGCGTTCCCTGTGGAAATATGCTCCCATTTCACGGATAAGTGAATCTGTACCCGCTATCGAATTTTGATAACTTTTGAAATTCTTCATGGGTATTTTAAGGTCATTGAGTTGCCTTACAACATGTTCGGGACCGATATTGTTATCCTGGAGAATAAGGGTGGGCTTCATAGCCAGGATGGCTTCGGCGCTCAGTGCCCTGTGATAACCGACCGTGGGAAGCTTTTTTATATCAGGCGGATAGGTGCTTGAAACATCCACAGCGACAATGTCATCCTGCGCATGCAGGGCATAAACGATTTCGCTGTACTGCTTTGAAATACAGACAATCCGCTCTTTATGATCCTGTTTTTGATCCTTGTTCGAAAACCTTCCGCACCCGGAGATCAGGATCAAAGTCCCAATAATCAGGTAAAATACTTTCATAAGCCTGATGTTAAAAAAGAGGCGGCTTTTTCAAGGCCGCCTCTTTTGGGTTTCTAGAATGTATACTTCAGGTTAACTCCTGCAAAATAATTCATCTTATTTGGCGCAGGCATATAGGCATCAGGCAGCTGGTTAACAAAAACCATGTAATAATACTGGGTTCCGGTGAGGTTGTTCGCCCCGGCATAGGCATCAAATGAAAAATGGCCGAAAGCATGCTGGAAACCCAACTTGGCGTTAGCAATACCGAATGACTTGGTTTTATTTAATCCATCCGCAGAAATAGGCATGGCATCTTTGTACGAATAGACGGCGTTTGCGTAGAGCCCGACTTTTGTAAATACGTCAATACCGAGGTTGGCTGTAACCGGCGACACACCGGCTACGGCTTTTCCGCTGTAATCCTCTACAACAACCGATTTCTTGTCGGAGCTCAGCGACTGGAAGGTATAATCTTTATATTTGAAATCAGAATAAGTGAAATTTACAAAAGGGTTCACCGCTCTGAAAAAACCATTTTCGGAACGGTAAACAGTATACTTGACCAATACTTCAACCCCTTTATCATCCTGGTTTCCCCTGTTGACAATATACGTATAGGCAGTTCCAACAGCGGGTGGGGCCAAAGGCACAGCTACCGTTGTCATCTTATCTGAGAAAACAGCGTCAAACAGAGCCACCTCATAATGCAACTTATCGTTAAACAAATCCCCCTTTGAACCAATTTCAAACTGGTTGCCGATTTCAGGTTTCAGATTTGTGTTTACCTCTCCGGTTGCAGGGATGAAGAAATAGGAACTTACCGGTGCCTTGTATCCTTTGCTATAGGAGATATATGCAGATACGTGCTTGTTAAACACCTTGTTCAATGCAATGTGCGGGGAAAACATACCATTGTATCCTTTTTCATATTGCGAAGGTTTTTTACTGCCCGCTACATAGAACCTGTCATTTAACAGAATGTGCATCGTACTCATGCCGACACCGGCAGTCAACGAAAGATCGTGCGGCATGACCAAGGTCCATTCAGTGAAAACCGACCCTGTTTCGGTGCGGTAATTCTGGTTGCTTTTCATTGACCCGATGATGTTGTAGGCATCGTGATTCGTAGTATCGGGATTGGCAATCATGTTATATCCGATAACCTGTGCAAACTGCTGTTGGAATTCTCCACCGATAATTCCGTTGAGTTTAAGTTGTCCATTCAGCGGAAATTTCAGATCAAACGTACTCCGGGCACCGTAATTGACCGGCGATTTGTCTGTCCATCCACCGGCTGAACTTGCATTGTTACTCACACCGCTGCCAAAAACAGAGGTTGTATTTGAAACAACTTTGCTGAAATTGTACAAATGCTCAACACCGGCCCTGAAACTGACGACATTGGAGTGTGCATTGTTTTTGATATAGGCGGGGTTCCCTGAATAGTCAAAAGCATTGTACTGGTCAATCGTTAATTCGCCCTGGCGTTCGTCATAGCTGTTGCTGTATCCGAAGTATGCCGACACTGACTGTTTTTCGCTTACCTGGAAGTCACCGATGAGGTTCACGAAGTTCTTATGAGATGCCGTATGTATAATAAAACCATCTGATTGCTGATGGCCATAGTTTATCAACAGGGAAGAATGTTCTCCGCCAATCTGGATGCGGGTCGTATACCTGCCCAGCCCATAACTTCCAAACATGACATCCTGTCCGATGGAAATTTTTCCTTTTTCTGCTTTTTGGGTTTGCAGGTTAATAACACCGGCAATGGCAAGACCATACAAGGTTCCGGAAGGGCCTTTGGTTACTTCCACATTCCCGATCGAACCGAAATCGATATCATCCAATACCGTAATACCTTCAGCATCCGTCACAGGAATGCCGTTCAGGTATACCTTTGAACCCTGGCCGTCAAAATTGCTATTGATACCATTGGTGCCGCGGATACCGTTTCCGTAGCCCCTGATGTTGAATTGCTGGCCGCCCGACATTGACCGGCGTTCCATGGTAACACCCGGAACGTTGGTGTTGATCGCGTCATCAAGGTACAGTCCATTTCCACGCCTCAATTCCACTTTGTTAAGTTTAACGATCGAAGCAGGCTGGTTAATGATGGCTTTACTGGGGTTAGAAGTGGCAGTGACTTCGACCGTATTTAAGTTAATTTGTTTGTTTATGGTTGTATCTGCGGGTTTTGTCTGCGAATAGGTTAGTTGGAGCAATAGTATGCATGAAGCTGTTAAAGCAATGTTTTTGAATTTCATAGGTTATAGATTTTGTTGAGGTTGATACAAAATAAAATAGCACAATCGTCGACTGATAATTGTGAAAATAATCATTAAAGAAAAAAATGTATCAAACCAATTTGGGAGGCGGGCTCCAGGGAGGAAGCACTAAGGATTTTACAGAGATGAAAACTTCTGGAAAAAGTAAATCTGAGAATGTTGTGTTGTTGACATTGACCGGTTGTTCAGGAAATGCCACCTTGATAACATGATCCCACAACGCAAGATAAATCTTATGAAAATGTGCTTTGTTTAATCCTTTAAAGAGACTTTCTTCTTTTGAATCATGAAAGCAGATAAAAACGGTGGATGATCCTTGCCGAACCTCTCTTAAAACGTCGTAGAGCATACCTTTATACTCGATTTCCCGCTTGTCGGAACGTTGAAGGTCACGATTGCTGTCGGCGTTTTTAACCCTGAGGACGATCATATCAGCCCGATTTTCCAGGATGGTTAACCGCATTTCCTTCCTGACCAGGTATTTATCCACCTCGAACAGGAGATAATATCCTATCGAATTGAAGAGGAAGAAAACGAGGATGGTATAGGAAATTGCTTTGTTCAAACCAGGTTACCGCTATTTGGCGGGCAAAGATAAAGAAATATGAACATAACGATGCAGGAAACCTCAAATCAGCTATTTTTGTGTAATAATTAACTGCATGGACTTACTCAGGATTTCAGCTGTTTCGTACCTGAACACCTTTCCGTTTGTATACGGGATAAAAGAATCCGGAATTCTTGACAACTTCTCACTTTCTCTTGAAGTGCCTTCCTTATGTGCTGAAAAGTTAAAAGCCGGCGAGGTAGATATTGCCCTTGTTCCGGTTGCTGCCCTGCCCGAAATAGGGCAATTTCATTACATTTCAGATTTCTGTATCGGTGCTGTAGGTGAAGTTAAAACAGTGCTGTTGCTGTCGAAGGTTCCGATGAGCAGCATTACCCGCATTCATCTTGATTTTGACTCGCGTACGTCGGTTGAACTTGTAAAAGTGCTTGCAGGGCATTACTGGAAAATTGCGCCTCAATGGGTCAGGCTGCAATCTGGAGATGCATCATCACCTGATGAAATAGAGTCACTGGTTGCGATCGGTGACAAGACCTTTAGTATCAGGAAGGATTTTCCTTATGTTTATGACCTGGCCGTTGAATGGATCCGTTTTACCGGTTTGCCTTTTGTGTTTGCGGCCTGGGTTTCGCGTGCCATTTTGCCGCAAGATTTGCAGGACCGTTTCACCCGGGCGATTTCTTACGGCATTGCCCACAAGCGTGAGTGTGTCAATTATTTTCATGACAAACTGCCGCCCTATGATAATTGTCTCGGTTATCTGGAAGACAATATCTCCTATGATTTCGACGAACCCAAAAAGCGTGGTTTGGCGCAGTTTCTGAGCTACCTCGGCTAACCCACCCTGACGGGGTCCTCCACCCTGACGGGGTCCATCACCCTGACAGGGTCCTCCACCCTGACGGGGTCCCCCACCCTGACAGGGTCCCCCACCCTGACAGGGTCCCCCACCCTGACGGGGTCCCCCACCCTGACGGGGTCCCCCACCCCGACGGGGTCCCCCACCCTGACGGGGTCCTCCACCCTGACGGGGTCCTGTTGAAAAAAAAATTGTAAAACCTGTATTACCTTTTCCAAAAAAACCGATTAAGCATGTGAAACAATCCCTGATAGTGGGTGACCCTGTCAGGCCCAAAATGATTCGCCATGCAAACATTTGAACATTTGGATTTTGGTAAATTTTACCACATCTACAACAAGGGCATTAACGGACAGGAAATATTCCTTCACAGCGACCATTACACACATTTTCTTAGATTGTATGAGAAACATGTCGACTCGGTCGCCGACACCTTTGCCTGGTGTCTGATGAAAAATCATTTTCATTTTCTAGTGAGGATAAAAGACCAGGAACTCATTTCCTCGCCTGTAGGCCGGAGCAGAAAATCACCTGTCATTATTGATCAGGATTTTCTTTACAGGCAGTTTGGAAACCTGTTCAATGCGTATTCTCAGTCATTCAACGCACGCACAAAAAGAACTGGGGGACTGTTTCAGACTCCTTTTCAAAGAAAACTGATTGGAACTGAGGATTACTTTACTACACTGGTCTTTTATATTCATAATAACCCGGTAAGGCACCGGGTATGTGAGCGGATACAGGACTATCCGTGGAGTTCCTATTCAACCATCATATCCTTTACACCGACCAAGCTAAAAAGGGAAAGGATCATAGGATGGTTTGAGGGTCGATCCAACTTCATCGCTTTTCATGAAGGGAAAAGTCAAACAATAGACATTTCACATCTACTCTTCGAATGACCCTGACGGGGTCTACCACCCTGACGGGGTCTACCACCCTGACGGGGTCTACCACCCTGACAGGGTCCTCCACCCTGACGGGGTGGGGTAAAACTATTTCTTCGCCGGGAGCCCCCGCTGTTTGGCCATGTCCTCCAACCGCTTCTGAAACCCGGACTTCTTTACCGGCTTTTTCCTGTTGGCCTCGATCTGTAAATGAAGCTTCTTCTCATCAATGGTAGCACGGATGATATATATCTGGGCAAATGTGAGCAGGTTGGCAAGCAGGTAATAGTAACTCAACCCCGAAGAATAATCATTGAACCAGAACAGGAACATCACCGGCATCATGTACATCATGGTCTTCATGCCAGGCATCTGCGATTGCTGAGAACCCATCATCTGGTCGTTAATACGGGTGTAAATCACACTCGAAATGGTCATCAGCAGGGCAAACAAACTTACATGGTCACCATAAAAAGGAATTGAAATTCCGTTAGGGAAAGTCCATATTGAATCATAGGATGACAAATCCGTGGCCCATAAAAAGGACTGCTGGCGCAATTCAATCGACGACGGGAAGAACCGGAACATGGCAATAAGTATGGGCATCTGGAGCAAAAGGGGAATACAGCCCGCCATCGGGTTGACACCGGCTTTCTTGTACAACTCCATGGTGGCCGACTGTTTCTTCATCGCATCTTCCTTCTTGGGATACTTCTTGCCCAACTCATCAATTTCTGGCTTTAAAACCCGCATCTTGGCAGATGACTTATAAGTTTTATAGGCAATGGGAAAAAGGACGGTCTTTAAAATTATAGTGAGAATCAGGATAATAATCCCATAATTCCATCCGAAACTGCCGAATAATGTAAATACAGGAATAACGGCGTATATGTTGATCCAGGCCATTAGAAAGAAGCCCCATCCAAGCGGAATCTGCTTCTCAAGATCCTGCTTGTACTGTTTTAAACCGTAATACTTATTCGGGCCGAAGTACATCGACATCGATATTGATTTTCCATCCTTGGGAACAAACGGGATCCCCACTTCGGCAGTCATCGATTTCAGATAATTGGTTCCGCCGGTGAGTGCCGTGGCAGTGCCAAGACGGGGTTCGCTGAAAAAATCATCGGCGATGATGGTACTGCTGAAAAATTGTTGTTTGAAGGATATCCATTTGATGCGCTCATTCTTCAGGATCTTCTCTTCGTCCTTGGTCTCCGAAAGATTATCAACTTTGTCTTCGGCATATTTGTAAAAAAGGCCTGAACTCATCCGCTCCATTTTCACACTTTTTTCAAGGCGGTTCAGGTTGTCTTTCCAATTGAGAACGAGATATTTGGTTGAAGGATCCATGACATCGGCCATATTGACGAACTTCACCGAGTACCGCAACATGTTTTCATTGCCTTTCACGGTATAGATGTACTCGATATATTTCGTGTGGTCAATGGTTGAATCGGTGGCCGACATATAAAGGCGCATCCCGAAATGAAGAGAATCCTTTCCAGTTACTTTTAATTGCGGCTGTCCCGAATTTTTCTGATCAGGCCAGAAAGGCTGAAAATAAAGCCTGTTGGTACTGATGATGCGGTTGTTGGAGAAAAATGACATGCCAAACTGCAACGAATCTTTATCCATCAATACCAGCGGACGCTTGTCCCAGGTAAGGTAGTCCTTGAGTTCAACATACGATATTTTTCCGCCAAGCGAGGCGATCTTAATCCTGAAAACATCATTTTCAATAGAGAATGAAGTATCTTTTCCGATTGCACCATTGGCAAACACGCCCAGTTCATCTTTCAGCGACGACCGTTTTGCGGAGATTGAATCGAGCTTGCCGTCTGCCACAACCCCATTTTCCGACTTCCTTGCAACCTGGATGGCCTTTTGGCGGGTCTGCTCCCTGATGTCGGAGTCACGACGCGCCTGGTTCACCAGGTTAACAGAGTCGGCTTTATGCTTCTGTTGCCTCAGTTGTTCGTCAGAAGGCTTGGTCAGGTAGCTGAACAGTAAGAAAAGTCCAAAGATCAGGACCATTCCTGTTATCGTATTTTTATTCATAGCTGGTGTTAGAAAAATGTGTGCAAAGGTACAAAAATGTCATTATCTGTCGGCGTATTCCTTTGCTGCTTTTACAAAACTGACGAACAACGGGTGTGGACGGGCAACCGTGCTCTTATACTCCGGATGGAACTGAACCCCAAAAAACCAGGGATGCCCCGTAAGTTCAATGATCTCAACAAGGTTGTCCTTCTCATTCATCCCTACAGGTCTCATGCCAGCCTTCCGGTAAACTTCCAAATACTCATTGTTGAACTCATACCGGTGGCGGTGCCTTTCGGTAATATTTTCCTGCTGGCGGTATATTTCGCATATGGGTGAGTCGCTCATTAGTTTGCACGGGTATGAACCCAGCCGCATGGTACCTCCCAGTCCGGAGATCTTCTTCTGCATCTCCATCATGTCGATAACAGGGTTGGGTGTTAACTTGTTGAATTCAGTCGAATGAGCGCCCGTAAGGCCCAGCACATTCCTTCCGAATTCGATCACCGCACACTGCATTCCCAGACAAATGCCGAAAAACGGGATTTTCTGTTCCCTGGCATACCTGATCGCGGCGATCTTTCCTTCAATCCCGCGTTCACCGAAACCCGGGGCAACCAGGATACCGTCGAGGCGGCCAAGTTTTTCAGCAACATTCGAATCATCAAGAAATTCAGAATGAAAAGTCTGAATTTTCACCCGCACGCCATTGGATGCCCCGGCATGAATAAAGGATTCATTGATCGATTTATAGGCATCCTTCAACTCTACATATTTTCCTACCAGGCCAATGTTGACTTCACTCGAAGGATGCTTCATTGTATATAAGAACTGTTCCCAGTCCACCAGGTCGGGTTCCTGGTCGCATGGCATTTTGGTCTTTTTCAGGATCTCAATATCGAGATTCTCCTCGCGCATCAGGATAGGCACATCATAGATTGATTCAGCATCGATCGATTCAATGACCGATGTAGGGCTTACGTTGCAGAAAAGCGCGATCTTGTTGCGGATTCCCTCCGACAAATGCCGTTCGGTGCGGCACACAATGATGTCGGGCTGAACACCGGATTCAAGGAGTGTTTTCACGGAATGCTGGGTCGGTTTCGTCTTCAACTCGCCAGCGGCAGCCAGGTATGGCACCAGGGTAAGATGAACAACAACGCAATCACGGCCGAGTTCCCACCGTAACTGACGCACAGCTTCAATAAATGGCAATGATTCGATATCCCCCACAGTCCCGCCAATCTCTGTAATGATAAAATCATAATCCTTGCGGTTGGCAAGGAGTTTGATACGGTATTTTATTTCATCGGTGATGTGAGGGATTACCTGTACGGTTTCACCCAGATATTCACCTTTTCTTTCTTTGGTAATAACCGATTGATAAATCACCCCCGTGGTCACATTGTTGGCCTGGGAGGTGGGCACATTCGAAAACCGTTCATAATGGCCAAGGTCTAGGTCAGTCTCCGCACCGTCCTCCGTAACAAAACACTCACCATGTTCGTAGGGATTCAGCGTGCCGGGATCAATATTGATGTAAGGGTCGAGCTTCTGGATGGTAACTGAAAACCCGCGGGCAACTAATAACTTGGCGATGGATGACGATATAATTCCTTTTCCCAATGAAGAGGTGACGCCACCTGTGACGAAAATGTATTTTGTTTTTGACATTATGAAAATAATTGAGGGGAAGTGCCCTTGCAAAATTACGCTAATTATTTATAATAATTCATTGCTGTTAATAACATTGAGAATAATCGTTCATTGTTAATTACTGAACAGGTTTGTTATTAATGTTAAAATCCGTAATTTTGCAAACTGATTCGGATTAAGTTTTTCTAAATAAAAACAGAACAATTATGGGAACAATTAAAGTTGGAATTAACGGATTCGGGCGCATCGGACGCCTCACCTACCGTGCACTATTAGCAAAAAACAATGTTGAGGTTGTTGCGATCAACGACCTTACCGACGCCAAAACACTGGCTCATCTTTTCAAATATGATTCCGTTCATGGAACATTCCAGGGCGATGTTGCCGTTGATGGTGACAGCATGATCGTTAACGGACATAAATTCAAAGTGATGGCCGAGAGAGATCCTGCCAACCTTCCATGGGCTGCCCTTGGAGTTGATATCGTTGTTGAATGTACAGGCATCTTCCGTACCCGTGAAAAGATGTCAAAACATCTTACCGCCGGCGCCAAAAAAGTTTTATTATCCGTGCCTTCTGATAACAAGGATGACGTGGACGCCACCATCGTACTGGGTGTGAATGACAACACCCTTACCCCGGAGATGAAGCTGATCTCCAATGCCTCCTGCACCACCAACTGCCTTGGCCCCATTGCCAAAGTGTTGAACGACAGTTTTGGCATCAACAAAGGGTTGATGAACACCATCCACAGTTACACGAACGACCAGATCATTCTCGACGCCCCTCACAAGGATCTCCGCAGGGCCCGTGCAGCTGCCGTTTCGATCATACCTACCAAAACCGGTGCCGCAAAAGCGATCGGACTCGTTATTCCTGAGCTCGACGGGAAGATGGACGGATTCGCCGTACGGGTCCCGACCCCCGACGGATCACTCGTTGACCTGACCTGCGAACTGGGCCGCAACGTTACCAAGGATGAAATCCACGCAGCCATGAAAACAGCCGCGAACGGCCCCATGAAGGGCATCCTTCAGTACCTCGACGAACCGCTGGTAAGCTGCGACATCATCGGGAATCCTCATTCATCCATTTATGATTCCGAACTGACCAAAGTCCTTGGCGGCAACCTCGTCAAAGTGATTGCTTGGTACGACAATGAATCAGGATATTCACAGCGTCTTGCCGACCTCGTTGTAAGAATGGGATAACCTGCTTGCTATGCATTACACGTCCTTTTACAGATAAATATGTTAAAAGAAGCCGTCCACCTGTGCGACGGCTTCTTTTTTATAAGTTTATGGAAATTCCAAAAGAAACAGTTCAAACCGCCCCCACTCCCGGGAAACAGTCCATCATACCCGCCGGCATCCGGCAAAATGCCATCTGGCTGCTTCTGGCAGCATGGGCTGTTGCCGGTTTGCTGACCATCATTTTTTTCGATGGAACGGGCGATAATGGCGACAGCATCTTTCACTACCTCTTCGCCAGGTACGCGCCCTTACATCCCCGGCTTTTCCTGAACCACTGGGCCAAGCCACTGTTTGTCCTGATAAGTTCGCCGTTTGCCCAGTTCGGCTTTACCGGGATGAAGGTTTTCAACCTTTCTCTCGTCATGCTTACCGGGTTGGTCACCTTCCGCACCGCCATCTGCCTGGACATAAAAAATCCCTTGCTGAGCGTTGTTTTCCTGATTTTCGCCCCGCTCTATTATATCCTGACATTCTCGGGACTCACCGAACCCCTCTTTGCGTTTTCCCTCATCCTCGCCATCTACCTGGCCATCAACAATAAAATTCCGGCCGCCGTGCTGATCATATCCTTCCTGCCATTTATCCGCTCCGAGGGGCTGATCATCATCATGGTCTTTGCCATCTACCTTGCCTGGAAAAAACAGTGGAAATACCTCCCGTTGCTGGTCACCGGCCATGTTGTTTACAGCCTGGCCGGGTATTTCGCCTACCATGACCTTCTCTGGGTCTTCAACAAGCTGCCCTATGCCAACCTCGAGCACAAACACGGCAGCGGGCCCCTGCTCCACTTCGTTTACCAGCTCAATTACGTCATCGGCATCCCGCTTTACTTTATGTTGTGCCTGGGCTTCATCAGTTATCCCTTGCGCTGGATATGGAATAAAACCGCTATCCTAAGCGACGAAACGCTGCTTGTTCTCTTCTGTTTCCTGAGCTATTTTGCAGCACATTCGCTGTTCTGGTATCTTGGCATCTTCAATTCGATGGGATTGAAACGCGTATTGCTCGGCGTTATTCCACTCATCAGCCTGATCGCCCTGCAGGGATTCAATTTCGCCACACTTGGCCTCTTTCCCGGCCGGAAGCTGGCCAGGAATGTGATTGGCGTCCTCCTGATCAGCTATCTGATCATCTTCCCGTTTACAAAAAACCCCGCATCCATCCTCTGGAGCCGCGACATGAAACTGACTAACGAACAGAAAACGGCAAAGGGTATCGCCGCCTATATCAAGGAGCACCCGATTGCGCCCGGCAACAGGTACTTCTACACTTACCCTTACCTGAACGAGGTATTGCACGTTGATCCGTTCGACAGCCTACGCCGTCTCGACCTCACCCCCTGGTTCCTGCTGTCGGCCCGCCGCGGCGATGTGGTGATCTGGGATAACTGGTTTGCAGTCATTGAATCCTACTCTCCCGTTGATTCGGTAGCCAAACAGCCCGGCTTAAAACGGGAGATTGATTTTGACGCTGATGACAATCATCGCGCTGTGAAATTCGTGATTTTTCGAAAAGAATAAGAAGTTAAGATTGCCTGAAAACCCTAATCATAAATCACCAACCCGAAATCCGAAATAAAGCCGTATCTTTGCCGCTTAATAATCAGTGTTTGAGGTCATCTAAATCCAATTAACATTTCCCACCCGCACAATCAACAGGCTTCATGCCTTAGGCACGCCTTTCCATCAGGTTTCACCTGGTTTGAGCACATCCCGGAAATCCCGAAAGCACACAACAAAAACAAACATGAGTACATTTGAAGAATTGGGCATAAGCAAAGAAATCGTGCTTGGCCTTGTAGATCTTGGTTTTGAAATCCCAATGCCTGTCCAGGAAAAGGTGATCCCCCTCCTGCTCGGCGCAAAAACCGACATCGTGGCGCTGGCACAAACCGGCACCGGGAAAACGGCAGCCTACGGGCTTCCGCTGATCCAGCAAACCGACACCGACAACCCCATGCCTCAGGCGCTGATCCTTTGCCCGACGCGTGAACTCTGCGTCCAGATCGCCGGCGACCTGAACGACTTTGCAAAATATGTTGATAACCTGCACGTCCTGCCGGTTTATGGCGGCAGCAGCATGGAGGTACAGATCAAAGCCCTGAAAAAAGGGGTCCAGATCGTGGTTGCAACACCCGGCCGCCTGATCGACCTCATGGGCAGAAGGGCCATTAAGCTGGCAAATGTCCATACCGTGGTCCTCGACGAAGCCGATGAAATGCTCAACATGGGTTTTCTCGACAGTATCAACGAGATTCTCGCTGAAGTGCCGGAAAACCGCAGCACCCTGCTCTTCTCGGCCACCATGCCCGGCGAGGTTGCCGTGATCGCTAAAAAATACATGAAGAAACCGATCGAGATCACGATCGGGAACCGCAACTCAGGCGCCGAGAATATCAAGCACCTCTATTACACGGTTCACGCAAAAGATAAATATACCGCGCTTAAACGCATTGTCGACTTCTATCCCTCGATCTACGGGATCGTTTTCTGCCGTACGCGCATCGACACCCAGGAAATTGCCGACAAACTGATCGCCGACGGCTATAACGCCGAAGCACTGCATGGAGACCTTTCGCAGGTTCAGCGCGACAGTGTCATGCAGAAATTCCGCATCCGCCATGTCCAGCTGCTCGTCGCCACCGATGTTGCCGCCCGCGGACTCGATGTGAACGACCTCACCCACATTATCAACTATGCCCTGCCGGATGATATTTCAGCCTATACGCACCGCAGCGGAAGAACCGGCCGTGCCGGGAAGGCTGGTACCTCCATCGCCATCATCAATCTGAAGGAAAAACACCTGATCAAGCAGATTGAAAAACTGATCAACAAATCCTTCATTGCTGCCAAAGTCCCGGGTGGACGAGAGATCTGTGAAAAACAGCTCTTTAACCTGATCAACAAGATGGAAAATGTGGAAATCGAACACTCCGAAATCGACCCCTTCCTGCCTGCCATTTACAAAAAACTTGAATGGCTGGAGAAGGAAGATGTGATCAAACGGTTTGTGGCACTTGAATTTAACCGTTTCCTTGAATATTACCGCAATGCCAAGGACATCAATGTTTTTGAAGAAAAAGGTCGCGAAACTTCCCGCGACAAGGGTGCCCGTGATTCGTTCCGCGAAAAAGGAACAAGAGGCGACCGCAAGGAAGTTACTGCCTTTACACGGCTTGTCATCAATGTCGGAAAAGCCGACGGGCTCTATCCGAATAACCTGATCGAACTGATCAATTCCAATAGTCCCGGAAAACGTATCCGCATCGGCGATATCACGCTCGGGAAGAATGATGGCGCATTTGAAGTTGACTCAGAATATGCCCAGTTTCTGGCAAAATCGTTGAGCGACGCCGAATTCCAGGGCTCCGACCTTTCGGTGACCATTGCCAAAGGCCAGTCTTCTGTCGATGTAAATGAACGTCGGTCATTTAAAGAAAAAGGAAAGTTCCGGGGAGAAACCGATTTCAAGAAAGGCAAGGACCATTCAGGAAAAAGAGCCCCCATGGATGAACGAAGCTATTCGGGACGACCTGACCGGTTTAACCCGAAGAAAAAGAAAAAGTAGACCACAATAAAGACTTCCAATGCTCAAACAATTTCTTGCGCAACAAATGGTGAAGCGCACCAAAAGCCGTCAATTTCCGGTCGAGTATCTCGAACAGAAACATGTAGACCTAAAACAGCCATACCCCAACGACAGTTCCTATTTCTATGGCGGCGACAAAAGCGGGAATGCATTCATCGCCCGCATGGCTTTCCGCGGGCCCGGCCGTTTGCACGAATACTGGTTCGATTTTTTCCTGAAGGGACAAGGTTATTTTGGTTTGACAACCGATCCGGGGCCCGACGGCGAAGGATTCCAGCAAGGCAACCTCAAATGGGAACCCATTGAAGTAGGAAAAATATGGCGGGTTACTTACAAGGGAATGGTTCATGACCGCGAGGGCAAGGAACATGCCTGTGCTGTCAACCTCGTTTTTACTGGCGACCATCCGGTGTACGACTTTGCTAAAAGTTCCGACCATAAAGCCATCGCAAAGGCCATTGCGTCCGAAAAATGGTCGAAGGAATTTTTCTTCGCCATGAAGGACACCCACCAGGTTCATTATGAACAAACCGGCATCTTCAAAGGAACGATCATGGTTGACAATCAAACATTCAATATGAACATGATGGCCTCGCGCGACCATTCATTCGGTTCGAGGAACTGGCTCACCTGGGACCGGCACTACTGGATCACCGGCGTATCAGATGCAGGCTTGCACTGGACGGTCACTACCATCAAATGGCAGTTTCTCGGCCGCCTGACTGCCGGATTTATCACTTCAGCAGATGGAACAACAGATGCCATCACAGAATGCACCGACCTGCAGACAATTTCCAAAGAGAAACTCCTGCCCGATCATGGCGTTGTTGAGATAAAGACCCGCAGCGGCAAAGTCCATAAGATGGAATTCTGGCGTCATGGTGAATTCCCCTACCTGCACGACGGAAAATATATGATGCGCGAAGGGATCGGCACCTATAAATTTGATGGTTCCGACGGTGTCGGGATGGTCGAATTCGGGTTCCACGCTGACAAATATACCTTATAACCCCACGCCGTGAGGGTTGCATGAAATCATTCGCACCCTCTGTCAGAAACTATGATCAAGCACCTTCATGAAATATCAACCAGGTCGGCGGGCGGCAAAGCCCTTGGGCTGAAAACCCTTAAAGAACTGGGAATGCGGGTTCCGGATGCATTTGTTCTTATCCATCCGGATATCAACAGGCTGGATGATGAACTACTGAAAAAACACCTGGCAGGCCTGGGCCCGGGTCCAAAAGCAGTGAGGTCCTCAGCAGGAAGCGAAGATGGGAAACTGGCATCTTTTGCAGGGCAGTTTGAGACCATTCTCGACCTTCATACCTATGAGGATATAAAAGAAGCCATTCACCGTTGTATTGTTGGAGCCGGCGCTGAAAGGGTAATGTTGTACTCCGGTAAACTGATGTCGGATGCCGACCTGCGCATCTCGGTCATCCTCCAGAATATGGTGGATGCACAAGTGGCAGGCGTTGTTTTTACGGCTAACCCGGTGAACAACAGGCGCGACCTTCTGATTTTAAATGCAGTGGCAGGGAAAGGCGAAGCGCTGGTAAGCGGCATGGCGGATGCCCACCACTACGAGGTTTTCCGCAGCGGATCGAACATCGCTGCCGAGGTCGGTAAAAACGGCCGGCTGCTCGATGAAAAACAGGTCAGGGAAATCCTCGACGGGGCGCTGCAGGCCGAAAACCATATGAAACAGCCAGTCGATCTCGAATGGGCCATCGATCACGAAGGCACCCTGCACTGGCTCCAGGTCAGGCCGGTCACTACCCTGAACGACGTTCATTACAATGAACTGGATACTGTAAAAGGGATGAGCAATGATGTATGGACCTTGGGAAATATCGGGGAGATGATGCCAGGCGTGGCCACCCCGCTCACCTGGTCGGTTACAGCCGAAGCGATTGACTACGGGATGACGTTGCTGGCCGAACGTGCCGGTGCCTTTAAACTGAAAGAGCGTACCTCGCCCCGCTACATCCAAATGTTTTACAACAGGTTGTTCATTAACATGAGCAACATGATGGACTACCCGAAAAATGTGTGGCTCAACAAGGCTGAAGATGTTCAGTTCGCCCTCAGCGGTAAGTTATTTCCGGGCATCAATGCCCGTCCGGAAGGCTGGCTGATCAGACGGGTGTTCAACTTCTTCCGCCAGGCTGTCAATACCGGAAGAGCCGCGAAGCACCTTGAAGCACTCAAAAAACTTGAAGCAGGGTACACGATCGGATCTGATTGCACCATGCAACAACTCCATGCTAACATTGAGAAAGCAAGGATACCGCTGGGCGTAGGCTTCGGCCACCACCTGGGTACGTCGGCACAGTCGGGTACGCTCTATTCAGCCGTTATGCGCATCATGACAGGCGAAAATCGCTGGCCTACGGCCGATGACCATCATATTGCCACCATGCTGCTCCTCGACATCCCGGAAATCGAAAGCGCCGATGCCGTTAAATCGCTGGAACAGTTTGCGGCACTCATCCATCACGACAACAATTTTTCCACAAGGTTTGTAACTGCTCCACCTGCTGAAGCACTCCAGCTGCTGCAGCATGATGCTCCTCCTGAAATTACAAGGCAATTCGACGCGTTCATCGCGCGTCATGGCCACCGGTGTGTGCGCGAATCGGAGCTTCGGGAAAAAACATGGGAAGAAAACCCACTGCAACTGATCCAGTCCCTCCAAACCCGTGTCCGTATTGGCGAAATCAAGCGACACGCTCATGATCACGCAAAAGATACAAAAGAGATACTCAGTCATCTGCCGGCAATCAAACGAACCATCATCTCCTCATTGATCCCAACCGCCCGCAAAGCCGTAGCCCGCCGGGAAATTTCCAAAGCCCTCTCGATGAAGATGGTCAATTTGGTTAGGAAAAGCTACCGCATACTTGCAAAACAAATGACCGGCGAAGGTTTACTGGATGACGAGGACCAAATCTATTTTCTCTCACATGAGGAAATCGGGCTGCTTTTAAACGACCACAGCCCCGGCTGGAAGATAAAGGCCGGCAACCGCCGTGATATCCTGCCCGAACTGGATAAACTTGTTTTCAACGAAATATCTTTCGGCATCCCGGAGCCATTAATCCAGGAAATCACAACTAAAATAAGCGATGGCCAGTTGAAGGGAACACCGGTAAGCGGGGGACTGGTGGAGGGGCGGGCCCGAATCATCCATTCGCTTGATGATGCAGAACAGTTGCAGGAGGGCGAGATCATGGTGGCCTCGTTTACCGACATTGGCTGGACTCCCTATTTCAGTATCATTGGCGGACTGATCACCGAAATCGGGAGTCCGCTTTCACATGGCGCCGTTGTCGCACGCGAATACGGTATTCCTGCCGTGGTTGGCGCAAAGGGAGCAAAGAAATTTTTTAAGGACGGTGACTTAATCCTTCTTGACGGCAACCGCGGAATAATCGAAAAAACAGGGTAAAAGGAAAGCGACGAAATCTTTCAGTTTTCCAGGTATTTTTCCTGCAACTTTTTTTTGTCGGCCTTCAGGATATCAGTAACAAATGCATCAAGGCTGACAGAATAATTTAATATCTCCTCCAGTGCTGCATCCAGGTAAGCAGCCCTTACTTCAAGCAATGGTCTGAGAATAGCTCCGTTCAACCCTGAATCATTAACCTTTTTGATAATCTTTTCGATAAAGGCAGCCGCAAATTTATTTGTAGCCATATAATCCTCCCTGATAGGTTCCATTTCAACACCAAGCGCAGACAGGAGGAATACTGCTGCTAGCCCCGTGCGGTCTTTCCCCGCAGCGCAATGAAACACAAGCGGCAGGTTTACGGTATTTGCGATGATATCAAGAAATTTCAGGAAATCGGGCTGGTGGTTCCTGATCATCCTTGTATAATCACCGATAAGCAGGTTCTCCAAACCAGGCGCATTGTTTTCTGACAGAAACTTCTGCGACTGCTCCCGCGCTGCATCATGGATGTTAATTTCAATGATCTCCTTCACAGTCCTGATGGTTTTATCAGGCCGGCCTGTTATTTCGCGTATTGCACGAAAATCAATGATGGTGGCAAGGCGCATCTCTTCCAGTCGCCCGATGTCATCAGGGGATAAGGAATAGAAATCACCACTTCGAAAAAGAAGACCCGGCTTCACTTTCCGGCCATCCTTCGCCGGTATTCCGCCCAGGTCGCGGAAATTTTGCTGAAACGATAAAAAGGGCTGCAAATTTTAAAGATTAAATGATTGGTAAAATTACCTAAAAATATTGGTAGATTTGTAGGGACGTGACGGAATCAGGTAGCAAGGTAGCGAGGTGGCGAGGTAGCGAACTAGTGAAATGGTGAAATGGTGAAATGGTGAAATTGGCAATAACCATCACCAGGTTGGATAAGCAACAACATGTAATAAATTAACGACATATGGCAACAGTTGAGACATATTATTTGGGTGAACTCCGCACGGAGGCGACACATCTTCAGTCGGGGAACAAACTAATCACAGATGCTCCCCTCGACAACCAGGGCAAGGGGGAATATTTCTCTCCGACCGACCTTGTGGCAACCGCATTGGGCAGTTGCATGATCACGGTTATGGGGATCGCGGCCCGGGCTCATAAATTCAACATCGACGGAGCCCGGCTGGTTATCACAAAGGTGATGACACTGGAGGCACCGCGCAGGATCGCGGAGATCGTTGTCGAAATTACCTTTCCTCCCGAAAGCTACACAGATCAGCAGAAGAAGATACTGGATCATGTGGTTAAAACCTGCCCGGTGGCATTGAGTCTTCATCCGGATGTAAAACAGACTGTTTCGCTGATCTTTTCCAGTTAAATAATTACCTATGCACATCATGGCGTGTGGCACGGCCCACGACTTCTTTTTTGCAACAGCTTTAAAAATATCTATACCTTTGAGCAACCAATTCGCTGAACTGTTGTCTTTTGAACAGGGAACTTCCTTTTTATTTTCCACTGTCGTCTTCAACAAAACAAAAAACGTCCTCCAAAACACACCGCTATGAAAACATTAAAAATTTTCGCCGGATTCCTGCTCATTACAGGCACCTTCCTGTTATACACCAGTTGTAAGAAAAACAGCACAACCACAACACCTGCCGACACTTCGGTCACAACGGACAATGCCATTGCGGAGACCTCGTTCGATAATGCAAGGGACTGGTCAAACCTTGCAATGGCCAATGCTGGAAAAAAGTCGACACTCACCGACACGGTTTATATGGGAACCTGTGTCCTGGCAACCCTTGACCTCAGTACACTGCCCTACAAACTGGTGATTAATTTCGGTACCTCAAACTGCAGGTGCGATGATGGGAAATACCGCAAGGGAAAGATCAACGTGCAGTTTACCGGGAATTATTTTGCCGCAGGAACTGTAGTAACTTACACGTTCGACAATTATTACATCAATGACAACCAGATTATGGGAACAAAAATTGTGACCAACAAGGGGCGCAATGCCGACAATCATCTCTGGTGGGAAGTTACTGTGAACGGATCGGTCGTCAAAGCCGGCAACGGCGGCACAATCACATGGAATTCAAACCGGCAGCACATATGGACCGAGGGAGAATCAACCCCTTTAGTCTGGTGGGACGACGTTTACATGGTCACAGGATCAGCCAATGGCATTGGCGCCAATTCAAAAACCTACAGCGGCGTCATCACCAAGGCGCTAAAAAAGAAATTAAACTGCGAATGGCTTGAAAGCGGCACCATCAATTACCAGGTCCAGGACATGCCGCTCATCGTGATCGATTATGGCGACGGAACCTGCGATGACATTGCGACGGCTACCGTAAATGGCTTTACCTATACCATTCATATGAACTAGCCGGTTTTCCGCTGCAGGAACCAATACCTTAACAATCCTGATGCAGGGATGCAAATTGAAATCAATATTTGCATCCCTGCATTTTTTACGCCAACAATATTCTTATAGATTCATTCTAAATAATTACCTTTGCTTTTTACTGCGAAATGAACCATTTTATACGACATATCTCCTGGGTGCTTCTGGTTGTTTTTGGGTTAATCATCACGCCAAAAGAACTTATCCACGAATGGTATGGTCATGACGACACCCATTGCCGGGCTGCTGGTTCATTGGCGGTAGAAACCCATCACAGCCATTGTGAAATTCTCCAGGTAACCAGCCTTGTTTATACTTCGCCGGAAAAAACGACCCTGGATGCCTTGAGTTTTATCCGGGCGTTTATTATCAATGCCGGGATTGTTGCAGCCATCCTTCCCATAAAACTTTATTTCAACCTGCGGGCTCCTCCCCGCTCCTGATCCCTTTGTTTTCCTTCTATTGCCGGATCAAAGCGTTTTATTCCCTGATCTTTTCTGATTGCCTGTCATACAGACAGATCGAACACAGGCTTGCTTGGAAACAAAGATTTTCACGTATTAACTCCAATTTAAAACGATCGGATCATGAGAATTATCCCCTGGTATTTGTTTTTATGTGGCTTGTTTATAATATTTTCAACTAACTCTCTCTATTCACAAGTCACCCTGACGGGAAAGGTTACTGAAAAATCAACCGGCGAGACCCTTGTCGGCGCCACCATTTTCATTCCTGACCTGAAAACCGGTGCAGCCACCGGAAAGGATGGGGTTTACACCCTGCCCAACCTGCCAAAGTCCACTTTCCTGATCCAGATAAGTTTTATTGGCTACCTGGCCATCACCCGGACGGTAGATCTCAGGAAATCTGCCCGGTGCGATTTTGAGATGGAGGAATCGGCCATAGAAGCACAGGAAGTAGTCGTAACCGGTAATACACTTTCGAGCGATAACAACCAAAGCAGCATCTCGATCACCTCCATAGGTAAAAATCAACTGTTTACGCTGCCTTCGACCAACCTGGTAAATTCGATCTCCACGGTTCCCGGTTTGTCCGAAATCACCACAGGAGGGGCCGTCTCAAAACCCGTGATCCGCGGGTTGAGCTATAACCACGTAATTACGTTGAATGAAGGGGTGCGGCAGGAAGGCAGTCAATGGGGCGATGAACACGGAATTGAGATTGACCAGTTCTCAGCCGACCGCATCGAGGTGCTGAAAGGTCCGGCAAGCCTGTTTTATGGTTCCGATGCCATGGGTGGGGTGATCAACATCCTTGAGCCGATTCCGGCACCGCTGAACACGATCAAGGGTGAATGGGCATCACAATTCTCCACCAGCAACAAACTGTTTGCGAATTCCCTGATGCTGAACGGCAACCGGAACGGCATTACCTGGCGGATCAGGGGAACCTGGAAAACCGCGGCTTCCTACAAAACCCCGCCTGAATATGTCTACAACAGCGGGTTCTCCGAGCGTGACCTCAGCGGAATGATCGGTCTGAACAAAAGGTGGGGCTATACCCATCTTCATTTCAGCCTGTTCGACACCAAAATCGGCATTATCAACGGCGCCCGCGATTCGCTGACCCGCCAGTTCATCAACCGGGAGGGCATCGCGGTTACACCGGATGAAGCTAAAAGTCGCGACATTGCTGTCCCGTACCAGCTTGTTTCTCATGAAAAATTAACTTCCGTTTCCAACTTCGTCATCAAAAACAGCCAGGTAAGGCTGAATCTCGGCTACCAGGTAAACGACCGGCAGGAATTTTCTGTCACCCCGCTGGAACCCGGGCTCTATTTTCACCTCGATACCTGGACCGGCGATGTCAAGTATACCCTGAGCCTCGAAAAATCCCTTGAACTGGCCGCCGGCATCAGCGGAATGACGCAAACCAACCGAAACCGGGGCATCGAATACCTTGTTCCTGATTACAACCTGCAGGACCTTGGTGGTTTTGTGTATGCAAAAAAGAGCTGGGAACGCTTTTCGGTGAATGCCGGAGCCCGGTTCGACATCCGCCATGTTGAAGGGAAGCCGTTATATGTCGATTCCCTCGGTCATCGTGAAACCCTTGGCGACACCTTGTTCCCAGGCTTCAGCAGCACCTTTTCAGCCTTCACGGGTTCAACCGGCATGACCTTCAAAATAAGTAAAATTGTCAACATGAAGCTTAATGCAGGCCGGGGATTCCGCGCTCCCAACATTGCAGAACTGGGTTCCAACGGCGTTCATGAGGGCACTTTCAGGTATGAGATCGGCAATCCTATGCTTAAACCGGAGACCAGTCTTCAATTCGACGGAGAGATCTCGGTCAATACGAAATACCTGAATGCCGTGCTCAACGGGTTTTACAACATCATCAACAACTTTATTTATTCGCAGAATACCAATCACGAAACGAAGTACCATAACGGACAATGGTATCCGGTATACAGGTACATACAAGGAAATTCAGTACTGAAAGGCTTTGAACTGGAACTCGACATTCATCCTGTAGATCAGCTTCACCTCGACAACAACATTGATTATGTTTACGGGACGAACGCCACCACCGGTGTGCCTCTGCCTTTTATACCCGCGCTTCATTCGCAGCATGAGCTCAAGTGGAACATCAAACCGGGCCGGAATAGCATCTTCCAGAATCCATGGGCAGAAGCAGGGATTGAAATACACTATGCCCAAAACCGGGTCGACTCATTCGAAACCGCCACACCAGGCTACGTTTTGATCAATGCGTCGGTCGGAACGGGTTTGAAGGTAAAAAAACAACATTGGACCCTGTTCCTCAGCGGGAAAAATCTTGCCAACACCAAATACTTCGATCACCTGAGCCGCTTAAAACCCCTTGGTATTTATAACATGGGCAGAAATGTGACATTGGGGGTTATGATTCCCTTTGGATTGTATGAAGCACGGTAGGGAAATGGTGAAATGGTGAAATTGTAAAATGGCAAAATGGTAAAATCGCGAATCAGATGCGGCGGGTTAGAGGTGTTCGTATTCGATTACGGGGTAACCTTTTTGACCTTTGAGGTTGTAGAAGCCGATGAAATGAAGCTTATAAAGCAAGCCGGCGTTGTTACGGATGACATAGCAATTTTTCAGGCTTAGGGTGTAGCCGCCGGTTTTGAAGCTGTAGTATTTCCAGTTGTAACCAATGGCATCGAGATTTGTTGAATAGGTAAAGCCTGATGCAATATCACGTGTGATCGAGCTGAAGGCATGGAGGGTATCCATGGCAACCTCCAACCCCATTCGGTTTGTAAGGACACCAGTTACAAGGTAGGGATAAGGGATCGTGCCGTCGTATAGCAGGGTGGTGTATTGGGTAAAAAGCAGGTGGTAGGTCGCTTTTGGAGGTTCAAGGTTCCAGGTCACCCCCGATTTAATGCTGTACCAGACAAAATTGACCGATGGCTGTTTATGAACAGCGCCTGAAACGATGGTTCCGCCTTTTAAAGGGGCATGCCTGAAATAAAAGGTATTGTTTTTCAGACTGTCGAAGATAACCTGGTAGAGTCCCAGGTCATTTCCAAGTTCATCCATACCTCGGTTGATAATGTAAACATGGTTGTTTGAGATCGTATCGCTCCCGGATATGGTAAACCACCGCCCGATTCCGGTCGAATCGGGATTCCCGTCCGACTTGTCAAATGTCCAGGTAACCCCCAGGGTATCATGAACCTGCCCGAAAGCAACTTCACCGAGATCGGCCGCCTTCATAAAATCACTCGTGTTCAACAAAACATGCCAACCCTTGCCTGAACACTCAAAACCAAGGTCCGACAAGGTTTTTACGTTCGATTTTATCACCTTTCCCGAATCAAGGTTGAAATAAAGCTGGTAGAGGTAATTTTCGGTCATGGGAATCGTATCGCCGCGCGGGTTGGCCGGCAACATTTTTTCCTTCTTGAAACAGGATTGAAAAGCCAGTGCCATGATCAGACACAAAAAGAAGGAACCTGTTTTCATTATTTGTATTTATTGAATTGAAAAGATAATTTCACGAAAACAGTCCTGCCCCAGGTTACATAACTTCCATTCCCTCCCGAATGTGCCCCGCCCTGGCTGCCTGTTGTTGGCACGATGCAGGTGTTGAAAATGTTTTTCACCCCGGCCGACAACCGGATGCGGTTGTTCCAGAAACCTTTGCTGGTGGTAAAATCCATCATGTTATATGGCTTTACCCATTGCCATTGTATCGTTTTGGTATCAAAAATCAACTGTGGCGCCATTCCTGAGTATTTGTAGTAAACCGACAGGGTGAGATCGGATTTAATGAAGCGGTAAGAAGGGCTGAAAGTGACTTCAGGAGCCCATTTGAACGATTCATAATGAACGGCGGCATCCGGGCTCCCTGTCACGCCTGTTTCAGCAAATCCAAGTTGCATTTTAAAGGAAGGATACAACGAATAGGAACATCCTGCCTGCACCCCTGTGGTTTTATACCTGCTGATATTTTCATATTGATAGGTAAGGCTGCCGCCGGTCTGGCCAAGTTCGATCTTATTGTCGATCAGGTTATAAAACGCGCTGAGGTCAAACGACCAGGCCACTTTCCGTTCCTCCTTCGCAAAGTTCAGGTTCATGCTGAAATTGTTCGATTTTTCAGCTTTAAGATCAGAATTCCCGTGCACATCGTGGTTTACGTCCACGAAAACCAGGTAAAGTTCCTTAAGATCAGGCGTACGGAAACCCCTTGAATAGGAAAACCTCAGGTTAAGACTATTAATGATGGTCCATTTTGCACTGAGCGCGTAAACTACCGGTGCAGCGTATTTTGTATTATAGATCAGCCTCACTCCCGGCTGAATGGAAATTGCGGCAACAGGGTTATAGGCAAGACTTAAAAATGCCGCATAATCCCCAATTTCCTTGCGGCTTCCCACAATATCCTTCCCCGTTCCTGTTTCATCATTGATATCAAACCCGCTCTGGTAATTGAGCTTTTTATCCGGGTTGCTTTTAGCGAACGTGCCTCGTGCAACAACCGACCTGATCGTTGTGGTATCCTGGGCCCAGGGCTCCTGTACAGGGTATTCGTTCAGGGTTGTAAGATCTTTCAGGAATGTTGCCCTCACCCTGTTGTACGTAGCGACAGATGCCAGAAGATTGATGAAATGACTTTTCGGCAGTTTTATCGAAGCGTCAACACGGCCCGAATACCTGATGGTTGTAAAATCGTTGTCGAAAGCCGTAGGATAGTAGGTGCTCAAAACAGGTCCCTTATCCAGCAACAGTTCATTAAAATAATCGCCGGCCACCTTCAGCTTCAGTTTCCCTGCCGTGTACATGTAATAGCCATCCACGAAATATTGCCGCCTGGGTTTGAAGGTCACATCCCTGGCATCATCGCCGGGGGCCTGGAAACCGCCAAAAAAATTGCGGCCGCCATCGATTGAAAATCCATGCTGCTTCCTGTTAAATGACAGGGAACCGTCAAAATTATACTGCCCGACCGATTCGAGATAGGCATTGGCAGTAGCATTCAGGAGGGATGCTTTATTTTCCTTTGTTATAATGTTGATAACGCCGGCCAGTGCATTGCTTCCATAGATGACCGACATGGGGCCTTCAATTACTTCAACGTGGTCGGTATTATTCAAATTGATCTGGTTCAGGTCGAAATTCCCGTTCATTCGTCCTATCAGCGGAACGCCATCCTGCAAAAATTTGACATTTTCGCCCGACATGCCCATCATTTTCAGGCTTGTGCCGAGTACGCCATCCTGGGTCACACGCATGTTCGACTGGTTTTTCAGCAGGTCGGCCATGTTGTTGGCAGCCTTCTGTTCAATCTGGCGGGAATTGATGACGTCGATCTTGTAAATGGATTTATCGGCACGTTCAGGCGTATATTGACCTGTAACCACCACTTCATCCATGTTGAGCACCTTGGGAACAAGCTGGATATCCAGCGACTGTCCGGGCTTAATCGTATCGTTATAGGTTGCATAGCCCATGTAACTGATGGCTATCCTTGAATTCTCTTTTATCTCATTGGGAACAGTCCCTTCAATGGATGTCAGGTTGTACCTGGGTGAACCTGATTTCAATCCTTCAAAGCACACATGCGCGAAGGCAACCGGCTCATGGCTCTTCTGGTCGATAACCCTGATAAAAGCCTTTTGGCCGTAACCAGCGGTTACGGCCAAAAGACTGAAAAGTCCGAATAATAGACTAATGGGGCTTTTAAGCATGCTTAACGGGTGATAATTACCTTGGAAACCATTTTCGTTGCTGCGATACAAACGGTTACAAAATAAACCCCGGGTTGCACCCCGGTTACATCCATTGAAAAAGCATTCAGCCCGGTTGTCAATTGTCCCGGACGATCTGCACGGAGTTGTCGGCCTGACAGATCTGTAAGAAAAATGGTAAGCTCTTCACCGGTTGTCCCGGCAACATATAAATTGATCCTGCTGGAAGCAGGGTTCGGATAAATTGTGAATTGGAGATCTTTTCCGGCAGGTTGTGAAATACCTGCGCCGGCAGCCCTTTGCACGTTAAATTTCACCTTACCGGTTGCACTCCCGGCAAAATAGGTAAATACCAACTTATAGATATCCCCAGAAACCGGTTTTACAAAATAGACATTGGAGTCAACAACTTTATAAACAAAATTGTTCATATCGAACACTTTCCAGTCCCACCCGATGGATGAACGTGTCGAATCCCATTTCCCAGCTCCGAAATCGCTGTAGTCCAGCGGAACAGGGTGAAATCTTTTTGTTTTAACACTGTCGTTGGTCAGCACGCTGGTTGCCGGATATGGCGTGCCGTCGGGCTGTACCGACATGTACTTGGTAAAAAGGATGTCCCAACTTGCCTTTGCCGGCTCGAACGCAACACGCGTGTTGGTTTCCAGCGAGTAGCCGGAGAAATCAGTGGAATTAACCGAACTGACGTTTTCAGAAACCGTATGATCATTGGCTCCATTCAGATCGGCAAACCGGAAATGATAAATATCCAGGGTGGAGTATTTTCTGATCATCCAGAGTTTTTTAAAGCTGCCGTCGCGAAGCTTGATAATAAAGAGCGAATCGCCGATCAGGTCATGGTTTACCGTATTGTAAACGGCCCACCCGTAATCGGGATAGTTTTTGGCATTGCGGGAAAATGCGCCATTTTCCCAGTTATTCGGATCATTATACATTGGGGTCCATGACGATAACCCGATCGTATCCATGGAAGCCCATCCGCTTGTATCAGTCTTGGGATAGGTATACAGGACAACCCCTGAGCCATCATTGATAAGAATGGAAGAACTCCTTTTCGTTGTCCTGAAGGCAATATCCCACGTGGCCCGGGAGGATGTCTGAACACTGCCGTTTTTCATACTGTAATACACCTCGTTGGCATACCCGGGCGCCATGGAGATGGAATCAGCCTTGACCGCAGTTTGTGCGTTCACCCGGACGGATGCGAAAATGACTAAAAAAAGGAGGAAAACGAAGGAGAAGATGGTACGGATATTTTTCATGACAATGGTTAAATGGTAAAATGGTAAAATGGTAAGATAGTGAAATGGTGAAATGGTGAAATTTCGGGTTCAGGTTTTGAGCTGGGGGGATGGGTTGATGGCAGGCTGCGGTGAAAGGGGTTTTGGATTCTTACCTGTATTACAAGACTTGTAATAAATCACGCACAGAAATAATCGGAGTTTGACAACTCACCGGCACATCAGCAGGAACAGCTCAGGATTAAACAGCAGGGGGAGCCCGTGGGCCAAAGGAGGTGATGCGGGCGGAAACAGGAATATTCCGGTAAAAATCAGTAGTAATGAGGAGACCTTTGCAGCATCCCTGGAGACGATCATCAGGGGAAAAAATGCCATCGGTTCCGGAAAAATGTTTTTGTGAAAAATGGTCTCCACGAGAAAATTTCGAAAATGACGCCACTTTCGAATACTTCTCAATATCGCGCTTGTAACCGACAAAATTGGGGATCAAAGGTTTTCCCCAAATCTTGTACTGATGGAAATTGATCAGCGATCCAAGGCAAATGATAGCCACGGCAATGGCCTGCAGAAAGAGAAAAAGAAATTTCGTGTTATGGTGCCGCCTTATCATCACTGATAAAATATTAACAATGCGCAAAAGTACAAAATTTTTAATAGCGCAATAAAAAGTGTTGATTATTTTGCAATTCTTTTTCAACCGATTGTTAATAACCTGTCCCGGCACCCGCGAAAACGGGTTCCAGGGACAAGGTTATTTTAATCTGTATTGGCTGATTACCAGTTAAATAAATGAATGGTAAAGAAAAACCTGTTTCGGTTTCACTAACCCAGGTATGATTTCAGCAGTTTGCTCCGTGAACCATGTTTCAGCCTGCGAATGGCCTTTTCCTTGATTTGCCTGACACGTTCGCGAGTCAGTCCAAACATCGATCCGATCTCATCCAGTGTATAACTATGGGCAACGCCGATGCCATAAAACAGGTTGATGATCTCCCGTTCCTTTTCGGCAAGCGACGACAAGGACCGCTGTACCTCAAGTGCGAGCGACTCTCTGATCAGGTTCTCATCGGTTCCGGGAGTATCTTCATTTATAAAGACATCCACCATCTTGATCTCCTCATCCTGGTCGATGGGGGCATCCATCGACACAATGCGCGTGGCCATCCGGATGGTTTCGGCGACTTTCTGTTCCGGTATCTCGAGTTCAATCGAAAGTTCATTTACCGAGGGCGGACGTTCGAACCGCTGTTCCAGTTTAATGGTGGCCTTCGACATCTTGCTCAGCGAACCAACCTGGTTGAGCGGCAGTCGTACGATGCGCGACTGTTCAGCCAGGGCCTGCAGAATCGATTGACGGATCCACCATACGGCATACGAGATGAATTTAAACCCGCGTGTTTCGTCAAACCGGCGCGCCGCTTTGATCAGGCCCACATTTCCCTCGTTGATAAGATCAGGCAGGGTAAGTCCCTGGTTCTGGTATTGCTTGGCAACGGAGACAACGAACCGAAGGTTGGCCTTGCACAGTTTTTCCAGTGCAGCCTGATCGCCTGTTTTTATACGTTGGGCGAGTTGAACCTCCTCATCTGCCGTGATCAGTTCTTCCTTGGCAATATCGGAGAGGTACCGGTCGAGCGACGCGGTTTCACGATTGGTAATCGATTTGGATATTTTTAGTTGTCTCATAGTCCTATTCCATAATATGCGCGCAAACCATTGGGGTAGATACCTTCGACTAAAATACCTCCCTGCCTGTTTGTCAGTGCTTCTTTTAAATCAAGTGTTGTTCGTATCGGTTTACGATCAACGGTCAGCAGGATGAATCCTGCACTTATCCCGGCATTCTTCAGTTTGCCGTTTTGCAATGATGTTATTTTAAAACCAAAATCAATATTATACCTGCTTTTCTCGTTCTGCGTGAGTTCCTGGAATGTTGCGCCCTGGAAAGTAAGTTTTCCCGTTTTGGTTGCTGATGACTGCGATTCCTCACTCTGCAGCGTCATAGGCAGTTCATATTCCTTCCCGTCGCGCTGGACAATAACTGTGGCTTTGTCTCCGGGATTTTTCTGCCCGATAAACTCCATCAGTTCTGCTTTTCCGTTTACAGGGTTATTGTCAATACGTATTATAACGTCGCCTGCCTTGATTCCGGCGACGGCAGCCGGTCCGCCTTCCACCACATCGTCGATGTATATTCCGCGCAGGTCGGTAAATCCCTTTTCCTTTGCGAACTGATCATCAATTTCCCGGTAATAAAGCCCGAGAAAAGCCCGCTGAATTTTTCCGAACTTCATAAAATCATTGACCACTTTCTTTGCCACATTAACCGGGATTGCAAAGGAATAGCCGGTGTAATAACCTGTTCCCGAGGCAATGGCGGCATTAATTCCGATCAGTTCGCCGCGGGTGTTGACAAGGGCCCCGCCACTGTTCCCGGGATTGATGGCCGCATCGGTCTGGATAAACGACTCGATAGCGCCCTGAGAGCCAAGAATGTTGATGTTGCGGGCCTTGGCGCTGACAATACCAGCTGTCACGGTGGATGTAAGGTTGAACGGGTTGCCGACAGCCAAAACCCACTCGCCTATTTTCACTTCGTCGGAATTCCCGTAAGTCAGGAAAGGAAGCCCCTTTTCATCAATTTTTATCAGGGCAAGGTCGGTACTAGGGTCGGTTCCCACGATCGTAGCCTTATACTCGCGCTTGTCGTTCAGGGTAACCATAATCGCAGTTGCTTCCTGCACCACATGGTTGTTGGTTACGATATAGCCTTCGGGAGAAATGATGACACCCGACCCCATGGCTGTGTAGGGGGATACATATTCACGGGGCTGCTGATGCCCGCCAAAGTTGAAAAATTCAAAGAAATCATCATAAACAAGGCTCTTTTTCTGAAATTCAGATACAATATGAACTACCGCGTGAACCGAGATTGCCGCTGCAGCCTCAAAATCCGGCTGGTTGAATGCCGCACTCGGGTTATAGCCGACTTTCCTGATGGGAATCCCTTCAGGCCGGTTGATAAAATATGACTGTTTCTTCTCAAAGGTTTTATATAATCCCAGTGAAACAGCTCCGCCAATCATTGCAATTAAAAAAATTCCTGCAATCCTTTTCATGTTCATCTGTTTTTATTTGTTAGACCAGGTTTTATTTTCAGTTTCCCGGGTCGCCCCGGTATGAATTGCATTTATAAACGGGTTAACATTATTGATATTTTCACTGTCATTGTTAAATACTGTTAATCTCCTGTTAAAAAAAAGTTAATAAAAATCCATGTTTTCTGTATTACCTTTTAGTAGCAAATCCGATTAACAGACAATTGAATCCGTTGAAAGGTTGCATCTAAAACACAGACCATGAAAACTTTCCTGTTCATCCTTGTCATCATTGCATTGTTGCCATCTTTTCCCGGACAGCAAATTATTTCATTTCAGATTTCCCGGATTGGGAAAGATCCGGTCATGCCAATCGTCAATTATCCCTCTTCCGGGGATATTATTAAAACAAGCGAAAATCGTGCCAATTTAGATTCGATAAAAATAAAAAGGCAAAATGTCAGCATTATTTTCTGGAATGTTGAAAACCTTTACGATCCGTATGACGACACGACAAAACAGGACAATGAGTTCACTCCGGGCGGGGCGAGGCACTGGACCTATTCAAAATTCACCAAAAAACTGAACCATGTTTCAAAAACAATACTCGCAGCCGGTGAATGGGATGCGCCTGCTTTTGTTGGCCTGTGTGAGGTTGAGAACCGGTATGTGCTCAACAAACTGATTTGGGAAACGCCGCTGAAGGCATGGAAATACAAATTCATCCACCATGAGTCGCCCGATAAACGGGGTGTGGATGTCGCCATGCTTTATCGTCCTTCGCTGTTTACCGTGCTTTCAAACCACGCTATTACCATCCGATTTCCGTTCGACACCCTGGCCCAAACCAGGGAAATCCTGATGGTGAAGGGCGTGCTTTTTGGGAGCGATACAATCATATTGTTCATCAACCACTGGCCGTCTCGTCTTGGAAGTGGTTCCGTTTCGTTGTCCCGGCGAAATTATGTTGCTTCGGTATTGCGAAATGCCGTCGATTCAATCCTGGCATCAAAGCAGGCCACGAATATCCTTATTATGGGTGATTTCAATGATGAACCTTCCAACGAAAGCCTGTGCAGGGTGCTACTGGCCAGCAATGATACGCTGCGATGCAGTGAAAAACAACTTTACAACCTGATGGGGATCAGGAATAAAAAACACCCTGAGGGAACCCTGAAATACCGCGATCAATGGAGTACATTCGATCAGTTCATTGTTTCCGGGCCGCTGATGGCCGGTTTAAGCGGGATCAGCGCCACAGCAAACGATGCCAGGGTTTTCCGGCCTTCTTTTTTACTGGAAGACGACAACACCTACTTTGGAAAAAAACTGAACAGAACCTACGTCGGCCCCCGTTACCATGGCGGGTTCAGCGACCACCTTCCAATCATCCTGAAAATAACCCAAACAACAAAATAAACGCGTCACTCGTCCTACGTCCCACGTCCCACGTCCTTCGTCCCACGTCCCACGTCCTACGTCCACTCGCCTGCCACGCTCCCCCCGCACCAGGCGCACTTCCCCCCGATGAGGTGATTGCCTGTTACTCCAAACCCGTTCCTTTCGATCACAGGCTTTTTACACGCAGGGCAGTATGTATGCTGGGCATCATTGCCGGGAACATTGCCGATATAAACATACCTGATTCCCGCATCCTGTGCTATTTTCCTGGCTTTTTCGATGGCAGGCAGGGGTGTTGCCTGGGTTTCAGTCATCCGAAACATCGGGTAAAAACGGCTGAAGTGCAGCGGTGTATCCGCAAACCCATGGCTGGCCAGCCAATCGCACATGGCGGTGAGTTGGCCGGGCTGGTCGGTTATCCCGGGAATGAGCAGATGGGTGATTTCAAGCCAAACGCCCTCCTCTTTCAGTATCTGCAGGGTATCAAGTACCGGCTGCAGGTTCCCTCCGAAGAATTTTTTATAGGTTTCGCCGGAAAAGGATTTCAGGTCAATGTTTGCAGCATCCAGGTTTTTAGCCAATGCACGCAACGGATCCTCGTTGATATAGCCGTTGGAGACCATCAGGTTCCTTACCCCGGCAGCTTTTGCTATGACTGCCGTCGCCAGCATATATTCATAAAAAACGGTCGGTTCCGTATAAGTATATGCAATTGACAAACACTCATTTTTGATCGCGGTATCGACAACCTGTTGCGGAAATAATTCGGAAGCGGTGATCTCACTGGGGCTGCGCTGGGAAATCTCCCAGTTCTGGCAGTTACGGCACGAAAGGTTGCACCCTGCCGTGGCTATTGACAAACAATCGGTTCCCGGAAGAAAATGGAACAGCGGTTTCTTTTCGACCGGGTCGACATGCACGGCACAGGGGTTGCCATATGCCGTGGTAAATAACCCGTGGTTCTTTGCCACATGAGTCCTGCAAATACCGGTTTTACCATCACGCAGGTGGCAATGATGGGGGCATAACAGGCATTGAACACCATCTTCAGTCGCCCTGAACCAGGGTGAATTAGTGGTGAAATTGTTTTCGGCCGGTGATTGCATAAACTTGTTTTTCGTTTTTTTTCAACAGGATTCATGATCATGCTAACAAGACTTATGTAAACTTACGAAAAAATATAAACGAAAACCACAAAGGCGAATAAGGAAGGCACGAAGGCGCACAAAGTATAACCCGCCAGCATAAATCTTCGCCTTTGTGTGTCCTTTTGCGCCTTTGTGGTTAAACAGAGGAATATTTCGTATTTTAGACGTTTAGTTGGGTTATTTACCATACCTGGTTCCGGAATATTCGATATATGATGGTTCAGGGAACCGCCAGGACAATTACATCAGGATAAAGCAGCGCACAATGCGGGTAATTATTAAAATCTTTATCACCATGGGACTGATCACAAATTTCCTCCAGGGATCCGGCGCGCAGGATAAGCCAAACCCGGGCGACAGGCTGCCTGCCGCCGCAGGAAGGTTTTTCCCTGACGATCCGAATGAACTCAGGTCCACCCTGAAAAACCTGTTTGCAAAAGCGAAGCCATGCACTTCGACCCGGGTCGCTGCCATTGTTTGCCCGCACGCAGGCTATGTATTCTCAGGCATCGTGGCTGCAAGCAGCTACAACCAGGTAGACCCCGGCAAACAATATGAACATGTTTTTATCATTGCCTCAAGCCACCAGGTCTCCTTTGCGGGTGCTTCAGTATACAACAAGGGGGATTATGTGACACCGCTTGGCAAGGTAAAGGTCGATACGGCACTGGCAGAAAAACTGATCCGGGAAAACCCGGTTTTCACCTTCCGGCCCGATGCCGACCGCACCGAACACAGTATCGAAGTCCAGGTTCCATTTCTGCAGTATCACCTGAAAAAGGAAATTAACCTGGTGCCCATTGTGATTGGAGCGCAAAACGCAGAATCCAGCAAATCAATAGCAAAGGCGCTGATTCCGTGGTTCAATGAACGCAACCTTTTTGTTTTCAGCACCGATTTCTCGCATTATCCATCTTATGTCGATGCCCAGGCTGCCGACAAGGCGACCTGCGATGCCATTGTATCGGGTAAGCCTGAAAAGTTATTGAAGTTGCTTGATGAATACAAGGATAAAGGGGTTCCCAACCTGGTAACCAACCTGTGCGGCTGGACTTCGGTACTGACGATGCTGTATATGATAGCAGGGGATGCCGGAATCAAAATCACGCCTGTTCACTATACGAATTCGGGAGATTCAGGCTACGGCGACAAAAAACAGGTGGTGGGCTACTGGTCGCTGTCGGTGAAAAGATCAACAGATAATGAGTCGGAGGCTGCAATTCAACCATTCGATTTTACAAAACAGGAGAAAAACACGTTACTGAATATTGCCCGTTCCACGATTGAAAAATATCTTCGTGACCGGCGCATGCCTGTGGATGATCCAAACCCTGACCCTGCACTTAATGTTAACGCCGGCGCCTTCGTAACGTTAAAGGAACATGGCGAACTGCGCGGTTGCATCGGGCGGTTTGCTTCCGATCTTCCGCTGTACAAACTTGTCGCTCAGCTGGCTGTTGCCTCTTCAACCGAAGATTCACGCTTTGAACCTGTGAATCAGAAGGAGACCGACAGCCTGGTCATAGAAATATCGGTATTATCCCCCCTGAAAAAAATAATTTCGCCGGATGAAATCGTCCTCGGCAAGCACGGAATATACATTAAAAAGGGACATTATTCAGGAACTTTCCTGCCCCAGGTGGCTGTTGAAACAGGATGGTCGCGCGACGAATTCCTGGGCCACTGCGCGCGCGACAAGGCAGGCATCGGCTGGGACGGGTGGAAAAGTGCCGAGCTGTTTACTTATGAGGCCTGTGTCTTTTCTGAAAAATGATTTACCGGCCACACAGGTTGATGTAGGGACAGCGTTCGCAAATCTTCAGATCGCCTGTTTGGATAAAAGGGATCTCCGGGTTGAAGATTTCCTGCAGAACTGACGTGACAATCTCTTCAAAATGATTAATCATTTCGCTGTTCAGTATGGTGGTTAACTTCCCGGGATCTCCGCCGGGAACTGCCACCAGCATAAATCCCGTACTGATTTTCTTCAGTGAAATGATGCCGGCACTAAAGTTTAGGTCGCCTTTAAACCGACGATTAAGCAGGTAACCGTACGTCAGCAACTGGAAGGCAATGTTGAGATCGGGATTGCTGAACAGGTCATCCCATTCCTTTACTTTAACCTGCTTTGGCTCGGTAACGCCGGTTTTATAGTCAATGATCTTCCACCAGCCATCCGTTCTGTCAACCCGGTCGATGAACCCTTTTAACCTGACATCCAGTGTTCCACCGCCATATGGGATACTGATCGAGGCATCAATCAACTGCTCCAGGAATGCAACGGAGAATGTTTTTCCCGAAAGCAGCATCTCCTCAGCCATCTCCTTTTCGGATTGCAGGAACCTTTTGATCATCAGTTTTGCAACGCTCACAAACAAGAGGTTTTTCCCGTAGGCGACATCGGACCCTTTGAACTTTTTATCAAATGCAAGGTCGACGGCACCATCCGACTGCTTTGCCATACCGGAGAGTATCTCCGCTGTCATAGGCCTGTCGGTGAATGGTTTGTACAGATTGTTCAGTGCTTCATGCACGGCACTCCCAAGGGTGGCCGGATCGATGGTGTCATCCACATCGTCGGGCTCCCTGATCGCTGCAATTTCAGCATAATAAAATTTTAACGGGCAGTTGCGATAGGCATTGAGGGAGGTAGCCGAGAATCCTTTCACAGCTTTCTCCTCCAGCACGACGGCAGTGGTCCCGGTCTTTGCAATTTCAATTACGGGGAGCGGTTCACGCAGCGCCGGCGGTGCAGTCAGGATCGATTCGCGGATGGTAATCTTCGGGTTAAACTTTGGGAGTTCATTGGTGATCTGGCGAAGAAAGCGACTTCTGTCGCCTCCTCCCAACTGATCCGGCTCCGTATTGTATAAAATCCAAACCTGGCTGGCCCGCTGTATCAGCCGGTAAAAATGGTAGGCATACACCGAATCCTTGTGCCGGTATGTTGGGAGGTCGAAACTCCTTTTGATGTCAAAGGGAATGAACGATGAATTGATTTTTCCGCTCGGCAGCAGATCCTCGTTGCAGGAGAGGATGATGATATTTTCAAAATCAAGGGTGCGGGTCTCAAGCATTCCCATCAACTGGACGCCTTTGAGCGGTTCGCCATAGAATGGCAGGCTGGTGGATGAAATCACCTGCTCATACAACTGGTAAAATGCAGGCAGTTTCATATCCGTCGGGAAATCCGTCAATAAATTCCCCAACTGGGAAACTATTTTCGAAAAGGCGAACAGGTATTCCAACTCCATCGCATCCGCTGATGACAAAGTTCCTGCTTGTTCTGAAACAGCGACTGGCTTAACGGTTTTCATGACACTCTGCCTGAGGTTTTCGATGATTGCCCTGAAACAGGCAACGGCATCGGCAGGGCGGTTCCATGGCGCAAGCATGTCGTTTAAAAAGGAGAGGTTCGCAGCAAACAACCCCGATTTCTCCTGTGCCAGGTCCTCAGCCCCGATGAAAATCTTCTGACCGGTCCGGATCTTATCCATGGTTTCATCAAATGCGAACAGGTTGCCCTCCATCATACCATCAGCCATCCTGTGGATGTAAGGATGCTGGAGAAGCCTGAGTACATCCTTATAATAGTATTTGCTGATCCCCTTCGACACCAGGTAGGTAAATTGCGCCGTATGAAGGTGAAGCCGGAAAACGGTTTCAAAAAGCCCGGCAAGGGGCGTCTGCTTCAATGGCAGACCCGCCGTGATGTTGAGCGATTCCACTTCGGCGGGAATTGAATCAAGCAACGGGATTAACAAACCTTCATCGAGAAGTACCACGGCGGTTTTCTCGTTTGAAAGTCCCTGAAGGGCAAGTTGCCGCAGCAACTGACCGCAATATTTCACCTGGCCAACAGGATCGGGCGATCCGATGATCTCAATTTTTTTCTCTGAATCTGAAAAATCTTCCGAAACGCGGTTATCCTTCCCGGCAGGCCATTTATGCAGCCATTCTCGCAGAAAATCGCCCGCTTCCTGCTGCTTGTTGTCAAGATAATACCGGTCGGCATCCCATAGCAGGGTTGCCAGACCATTGTTTTTCAACGTTTCAATGATTTTTTCTTCAGCCTTTGTCAATGCGTTAAAGCCGGCAAACACCACGTGCCTCCAGGGCAAATGATCTTTGAATTCTTCAATATTCGCAGCAGCCCGCCGAAAACTGAGCCCCTGGTAGGCCTGGTTCTTCGCGAAAAGCCGCTTTGAAAGCCGGCTGTAATATTCAAACAGCGACTGGTAGAACTGCAGGTACTTTTTCTCGAACTCCGTAAGAGGCTGGTTGTCCAGGTTCCATAAACTGATCGCGCGGGCCTCGGTGAGTGTGGCGAACAGTTCTTCGGCATCGGCAAGATAGCGGTCAATTTCATTGAAATCGCTGAGCAGCTGCGGTGCCCAGCGCAGAAACTCTTCGAAAGTCTGGACATTTTTTTCTTCAATTTCACAATGAACACCGTACAGTTCAAAAAGCAGGCTCAGATTCTCCACATCCTGCAGTCCACTGATCTCCGAAATAAAATCTTCGATGGAGAAAATTACTGGCGCCCAGGTTACCTTGCCAATTTCCGCTGCCAGGTATTTCCTTAGGAACAGCCCTCCCCTGCGATTCGGCAGTACGATGCAAATGCCGGCCAGGTCATTGCCAAATTGGGCAGTAATATATTGTGCTGTTTGTCTTAAAAATGGCGTCATTTGCTGCATTGTTTAATACTGCCCACGTCTTCCCATACCGATCCTTCATCAGGATACCCTGTTATCTTCTGGTCTTTTGCGAGCCTCAGGTAAAGGTCTGTGAGCGAAAAGCGGCCATCTTCGGTTATAAGTGAAAAAATGGCAGGACTTACAACCTGTATCCCGCTGAAAGCACGTGCAATGAAGGAAGCAGCATCGCGCGACTTCCTTTGCTCGCCGGTTTTCCGGTTTTCCCAGCCACATAGTTGCATTTCATGGTCAAGAAGAAAATACCGCGAAGTTGCCCGGTCCCGGACGGCTAAGGTGGCAAGCGCCCCGGTTTTGACATGGAAATCCGTCATTTTTTTCAGGTCCAGGTCAGAGAGTATGTCAACATTGCGGATGATGGCAGCTTCAGCGCCTTCAAAAAACCATGCAGACTTTTTCACCCCGCCCCCTGTTTCCAGCAGTTCACCGGTTTCATCAGAGATGGCAATCTCCATTCCGAAGTAATCATTCGCCGCCAGGAAATCTATGATCATGGAAGCGAAATGATGAACATTGATAATCACCTCTTTAACCCCGGCCTGTTTAAGATGACCGATGGAATGCTCCAGGAGCGTTTTTCCGTCAACTTTAAACAACGCTTTTGGATTCGAATTCGTAAACGGTTTCAGCCGCGTCCCCAATCCCGCCGCAAGAATCATTGCTTTCATAATTCGCTCCCGCCTTCCTGCTCAACATGTCTCACCTTGATCGTCACGTTAAACTGTTGTTTGAGGTATTTGGCAAGTTCTTCGGCGCAGTAAACCGACCGGTGCCGCCCCCCGGTGCATCCGAAAGAGACCATCAGGTTTGTAAATCCCCGTTCCATGTATGTTTTAATGCTCTGCCCGGTCAAGGCACAGGCATGATTAAGGAAGACATCGACGGCCTCCTCCTTTTTCAGGAAATCGATGACCGGTTGATCTTTCCCAGTCAATGCCCTGAAGGTTTCGTATCTCCCGGGGTTGGGAAGAGCGCGGCAGTCAAAGACGAAGCCTCCCCCGTTCCCTGAATGATCGTGCGGGATGGACCTCTTAAACGAAAAACTTCGGATGGACACGGTCAAAGTGGAGGTACCTGCCTGTTTAACGTAAAATTCTGGTTTTTCAATCATTTGATCAATCACCTCCATCAAAGCATGAAGTCCAAACCCGATATTATTGTTTTCGCGCAGGTATTTCAGGTTCCTGAATGCAAAGGGGATACTCAGCAGGAAGTGGGGCTTATTTTCATAGTACCCCCTGAACCCGTAAGCGCCGAGCGCCTGAAGAATGCGGATCAGCACAAACCCGTAATATTTTTCAAGGAATTTTTCCCGGTCGACAGGGTAGACTTCTTCAAGTTTATCCAGGTAATATTGAAGCAGTTCCTTGCGCACCGGCATGGGAATATCGGCTTTTGCGTCGGTAAGCAACGATGCCACGTCATACTGGAGCGCCCCCCTCCTGCCGCCCTGGTAATCGATAAACCATGGCTCCCCGTTCCGGATCATGATGTTGCGGGACTGAAAATCCCGGTATAAAAAGAAATCAGCGTCAACGCCTGTCAGCAGATCGCACAGCGAGGTGAAATCATCTTCAAGTGCCTGTTCATCAAAGGGGACTTTTGCCAGTTTGAGGAAGTAGTATTTAAAATAATTGAGATCCCACATCATCGACTGCCTGTCGAAAACCGCCCTCGGGTAACACAACGAAAAATCCAGGTTAAGCCCTGCCTTCACCTGGAAAACAGGGAGCCAGTTCAACGCTTTTTTATAAAGTTCAACGATCTCTGCCGGAAATGGATCTTCGCCTGTTCTTTTTTCGGTCAGTAACTGGTAAAGGGTTGTATCGCCAAGGTCTGTCAGTAGATAGATGCAATTCCCTGGTTCATCCGCGATCACTTCGGGAACAGGCAGTCCATCCTCGCGAAACTGGTTGGAGAAGGCAACAAAAGCAGCATTTTCTGCCTTGTTGTCGTTGTGTACGCCAACAACAGTTCCCCCGCCGCCCCGAATCCGGTAATAGCTCCTGTATGACCCTGATCCGGCTAATTTTATGACTGAATCCGGCAGCTGACCGAACGAGGACGCATACAATTCCGAAAGTTTTTGTTCAATGTTTATCATGCAAAAAAACCAAAAAATAATTTACGATTTAAAATGAAATCATTCCTTCTGAAAATAAAGTTCACTCACCTCAAATCCTCAAATCCCCATATAATCACATCAGCACATCAGCACATCAGCACATCAGCACATCAGCACATCAGCACATCATCACATCATCACATCATCACATCATCACATCATCACATCATCACATCATCACATCATCACATCAACATATCAGCACATCATCACATCATCACATCAACACATCAGCACATCAGCACATCAGCACATTAGCACATTAGCACATCAGCACATCAGCACATCAAACCTCCACCACTGTCACCTCCGGCTCCAGATAAACCAGCACTTTCTGTATATCCTCATACCCCATTCCGGCGATGTACCCGGCATATCTGATGAGCTGTTCGTTGTGTTCCCTTCGTGGTTTCCCACTCTTGTAATCCAGAATTGTAACACGACTGCCATCAAAAACAACGCGGTCGGGCCGGTAGAACGCTCCTTCGGGCGTAAGAATCTCAGCCTCAGTCTTCACGATCACATTGTCACTGAAAAACCTAGCCAGCTTTGGGTCGCGAATCACCGACCTGAGGATTTTTTCAAGGATTTCGCGATCCCCGGTTTCGATCAGGCCGGTCAGACTGGCTTTGCGCAGGGCAACGTCAACATCATTTTCTGTTTTGATCCACGACAGCAGGGTATGTACCCTGTTACCCCACTGCGGCCTGGTGACAGGTTGTTCAACATCCCATGCCTGCGGCGCACGCATTCGGATATGGATCATATTCCGCCAGTCACTGTTGATCATTTCGTTAAGAACGATTACTTCAACCTTCTCTTTATTGTTTTTCTGAATATGGTCAACCCGTTTTCCAAATTCAACTACCGATTCACCATCCTGCCATAACCCTTCGCTTCTAATAAAATATTCAAAAAAATTCGGCCAGGAATCGGGGACATCTTTTGCCGTTGTTGTTTGTTTTGTAAGTACATAGAGCCTTTCCTCGGGTCGTGTCATGGCCACATACAGGAGGTTTACGAGGTCAAGCATTGATTTTTGCTGTTCATCCGTGTAAATATCCTTGTAAACCGTTGATTCCATGTCCTTGTCGCTGCGCAGGATGGCTGTTTCAAGCCCGGATGCAACCGAAGCGTCCAGATCAACCCACAGGTAGGTTTTGGTGTTTTTACGAAAATCGAGCGCATACGGCAAAATAACAACAGGAAACTGTAATCCCTTGGCTTTGTGTATGGTCATCACCCGCACTGCATCAATTCCTTCAGGTACAATGATTGAAGTCTTTTGCTTGTTTTTTTCCCACCAGTCGAGAAATTCCACGGCGCCGGTCGACACCTTAACTGAAAATTTCAGCACGGCATCCAGGAAAAACTGGAGGTATGCATCAGAACCGGTATTGAGTTCGAATTTCCTGATCAGCGCTTCACACAACTCGTAAACCGGCAGCATGACAAAATCGTCATCCAGGGAGCGGGACCTGATATCACGGACTGTGGATTCATGAAGAAACTGACGGATCTCTGCAATTACAATGTCGTTGCGGGGTTCAAACAGGAACCTCAGGTAGGCAATGACAAACCGCACCTTCGGGGAGTTGGACACGAGCAGCGATTCGGTCGACAGCACGTCCACCCCTTTCTCCAGGAGAAACCGTGCAATCCTGCTTGCATTCCGGTTGCTTCTGCACAGGATGGCGATATCGTTCAACCGGTAATTGCCTGATGCAGCCTCCCGGATAATTCCCAGGATTCTGTTCAGGGTGAGTTCATCAAAATCAAGGCCAGCCTCGCCGTCTGCAATAAACTCCAGACTGATGAATCCACCCGTCTTTGAATCATCGAACTCCTGTTCCAAGGCTTCAAATATTTTCTCCTTGCCGTCGGAAAGGACTACTCCTGCTATGGCCCTGAAAAACCGGTTGTTAAAATCGACGATCTCTGCCTTTGAACGGAAGTTCTGATTCAGGTTCACGCTTTTGAAATGTCTGGTCAGCGCCTGCTCCCTCTGTCGCAGCACATCGTTGTCATTGCTGCCCGGAATTGCCGGCAATGCAGTGAACTGCTCCACATCGCCGCTACGCCAGCGATAAATCGCCTGTTTGCCGTCGCCCACCACCAGGTTGAAGAAGCCTCCGGCAAGCGCGTTTTCAATCAGCGGAATATAGTTCATCCATTGCAGGGCCGAAGTATCCTGGAATTCGTCGATGAAAAGATGGTGATACTTTTCGCCAAGCCTTTCATAAATGAAGGGAACAGGCTCATTCATCACAATGCCCGCGATCCTGGCATTGAACTCCGAGATGTGCACCAGGTTGTTCTGCCGTTTGAAGTCAGTGAGCACATTTTCAATTTCATTCAGCACCGCAAGCGGATAAATGGTTTTCGCCAGCAATTTCCTCAGCAGGTATTCGGGTTTATGCTGGTCAAAGCTGGCCCTGAGTTGCTGGTAAATATCCAGCAATGCATCTTTTATCGACCCGATGTCATCCCTGGCTGCGGGCGTCGCTTTGGCTGAAAACCATTTGTCCTCTTCCACCGTGGCAAGCACGTATGAATTGGGTTCAAGCTTATCCATCCTGCCGCCTGCAATATTCGTGAAATATTTCCCTATCCCCTTCTCTCCCTGGAAAAATGCAGAAACCGGAATATCCTTTGCGCTGATCATTCCGCAAGCCTGCCGGGCGAGATCCCGTACGTTCTTTTCGAACGAACGAATAGCCAGGTAAAGGTTCTTTGAAATTTGCTGAAAGTTCACAAGTGTAAACTTTTTTAATTTCAGGATCTGTTTCTGACCCTCCTCATCCAGTAAAATATGGGCAAAGTCTGCCAGGATGGTATCGATGTTCCACCCCCGGTCTTCCTCCATCCGGGTTTCAAGAAAGTTGACAAGGAGCCTTGTAAGTTCATGGTCATCGCCGACCCGGTCCAATAAAAGGTCAACGGCCGTTGCAAGCATCTCGTCGCCGTCAAGCTCCACATTGAAGTTAACCGGCAAACCGAAGTCATGGGCAAAGGTGCGGATGAGTTTGTGCGAAAAACTGTCGATGGTACCGATGGCAAAATCTGCATAATTATGCAGGATCATTTCAAGCGACCTGGCAGCTGACAGTGCTATTTCAGCCCTGGTCATAGCCGTCTCCTGCATAAGCAGCGGCACGAGGGTTCCGGTAACCATGCGATCGGCTGACTGATCCCCTTTGGCCATCTCTTCCAGCGCTTTCAGGATGCGGTCCTTCATTTCGTTAGCCGCCTTGTTGGTGAAGGTTATGGCCAGGATATGCCGGAAATCGCCCGGTGAAAGCAAAACCAGTTTCAGGTACTCCTTAACGAGGGTGAAGGTTTTACCGGAACCGGCGGAAGAACGATATACAGCGAAAGACATGGTTGTTTTTCGGTAACAGTGTTTATTATTTCCTGAGCTGAACTTTGGTTGTAAAGACATGATCCTCCGAGGATACCCGGAGGAAATAAAGTCCGTCGGGCAAACCCGACAGGTCGGTGGTTATAACGCCATTTACCGGATGCCCGGCCGACCCGGATATTTTTCGTCCCTGAGGCGTAAAAACCTGTATCTCAGCAGAAACGTTCCCTCCGGGTAGCGTGATGCTGACCGGTCCCTGTGTCGGGTTCGGATAACCCTCAGGCTGGTTTAGACCGTATTCATCAACTCCGGGCGGATACCTGATTGATACAATGACCTGGGCTGAAGCAAAATTCTGCAGCGCATCTACCACGATTGCCGTGTAGGTCTGGATACTTTGAACGGTTATGGTAATATTTCTTCCTGTATCCAGGGTATTCCAGACAACCTGGTACGGTGGAGTTCCACCTGATATCAATGCATGCAGCGTGATGGTGGTTCCCAAAAAAACTGCCGTGTCATGCCCAAGGGTAATTGACAGCGGTTTTGCCGACATCCTGCAGATATCCCTGTATGTGGATGTAACCAAACTTCCCTCCTCGTTGACCTGAAGCAGTGGAATACTCTGCCCTTTGCCGAGCCACTTGTATTCGATGATATTCCTGTTGAACGGAAATCCGGTAGAAAGTGAATCGATGTAAACGCTGTCATGCTCAAGCAAGGTTGATTTTACCCTTACGGTCGGGAACGTGCCGTAAGGCGTGGTGAGGGTGCCCCAGCCATCGACAATGCTGGTGCGATAGCGTTGTGTGCTAACATACGCAACATTGGGAAGGTTCAGGGAGAATGAGGCCGTGGACGACCATGTGTGTCCGGGTGGCATCGGAAATTCATAATATTTATCCGGATTGTCATATTTGGCAGGTATCGGCAATCCTTGAACCGTGTAGGCTGAACCCAGTTCGCTGAAAGAGGTTGAACTGTTTTTGTAAAAAGTAAAGCCCTGGGTAACCGGCAACCCGGGTATCGGGCTACCGCTTCGCGGCGAGGCCAGGTTGGCGCCGCCCAGGATAACAAAGAACAGCTGATAGGAAGTTGGCGTCGCCGTGGCACTCATAAAGGTATCGATCTGCTGGCTTAATGCCAGAAGGGCGGCAAAATTCCAGGCAGTATCCATCGCGGTTTTTGCATAACCTGCGGGTGCAACATTGGTGGAGCTGACCCTGAGCGTGTCGCCCACTTTCGGCATATCCGACTGGTTTATTACAATCTGTGAAAAAACAGGAGTACCAAACCAGGCAAAGAAAATAAAGAATGCAACGATCCATCTCATATATTGCGGTTTAATTCGTAAGAAACTAAATGAACTATTTGACGGTTTTCTTGTTTGATCCTGAGAAAAGGTCGCCGAATGTGGTAAAATCACGTTGATATTTGATACCGACGCCCTGTGTGTAAGGTGCATTGTAGTTAAGGATATTCAGCGTATTTGTGCGGTTAAAGGCCCTGACGCGCCATCGCCGGTTATTGGTGAGCACGTATTCGATGTTTATATCTCCGACGATGGTGTTTGATTGCTGTGCTGCACTTTTCGTAGTGTATGAGTTCATCCCGAACGTACCATCAATAAGCAGCCTGTCGTCGAACAACTGGGTTGATATTCCCACATCGAACTCCTGCTGGGTCGTACTGGTGCCGGGCTTATAGTTCATATTCACATTCACGTTGGGCGAGATTTGCGATATCAGGCTGTTTATCTGGTTTGTGACCAGGGAAACTGCAGTTCCGCTCACATCTACCGTTGCTCCGGAACTGTTAACCACAGGCTTGAACTGCTGCATTACCAACAGGTAAATGGTCTGGTCGGCCATGACCGCCGTATTGTTGGTATCGATCATCGAGAAAACTTCCGATTTTATACTCTCTTCGACATTGGGCAGGTTGATGGCAAACGAAATTTCAGGGTTCATTAACTTTCCATTGAGCCTGATAATACATTCAACCGGAATCCTGCGTGCTTCCTGGTCGGAGTTGGCCTGAACCACCCCTTTCAAAGGGGCCTTTGTCTTGAACACCGCACTCATGGAGATGTTTGCATCGGTCGGGTCGCCGGTCCAGCTGATGGTACCGCCTTCTCTGATGGACATCGGCAGACGCAGGTAGTTTTTAAGCTGGAACAAAAAGAACCCTTTGCTCACCGTGTAGGTCCCGGATAAAGTATAGGGCGTGGTAGGTGTCATCCCCATCAGCAGGTTTCCACTCCCGGAAGCTTTCAGGTTTCCAAGCTGGTTTGGGAAATAAACTTCCACTTCCGCATCCTGGTTAACACGCAGGCCAAGGTCAAGCGAGAGCCCGGTGGTGTTGATAACCGGGTGCTCATGCAGCTTTTCAAGGGAATCAGGATTGGGCGTGACGAAAATAATGTAATCATTCTGCCCGACCGAGCGGGTAAGGTCGATGGGAATTACCACATGGGTTTTACCGCCATTGGTCGCCTTTACCGTGATGCTGATGTTCTCGGGAGGCCCGGTAATGCTGGCAGTTCCAGTAGCACGCGCGTTGCCGAAAAAGAGATTGTTCTGAGCCCGCGTATTGTTGAATGCTGCAAAATCGTTCATTTCAACATGCAGGTCCAGCCAGATATTGCTGAAATTATGGTGGGTGATCTTCCCGTTCAGTACCGATTTATGCCCCAGCGAGTCAAATACGGTGATGTTGTTAAAAACAAAAGCGTTTGAATCGATCGTTACCACATCGGCAAAAGAGTATGGCACATTCAGGTAGTTTATTTTGAATTCGGTACGCGTCATTTTGAGTTGTCCGGCAATGTTAGGTTTAGCCAGGGTGCCATTGATTTTCACATGCCCCGAAGCCAATCCGTTCACCCCGGTCATGAAACTGGCGACAAATGGCCCTGCCATTTTCAGGTTAAGGTTTTTTAGCGTCAGGTCAAAATCAATGTGGGGATTCTTTTTCTCCATGAAATAGCTCCCCGAAAGGGAGAAAGGAATGTTGGACCCAATGTTCCCGGTGTAAATGATTTCCGACAGCAGATCAAAACGGGCGGCTTCCTGGTCGAATTTTATCCTGAAGGTAGCATCACCCAGCAATTCCTTGTTGAATTTAAACTTGTTGATCCGCAGATCGGCAAGCAGGGCGAGATTCCTGTAAGGGTTGGTCAGCTTGCAGTTCCCGTTCAATACCCCGTCAAAATCGATCTCGCTGCTGCCGATAAGCTGATCGACCTTTGAAATGTCGACTTTGTTGAAATTTACATTGAGCGTATCTGTTTTTAAAGATGAAAGGCTTCCGTTGATCTTCATAAACTGGTCACCGGAAAAGAACCCAAGGTTCGAAACGTGAATGGCGGTGCTGTCGATCAGCACCAGGTTGCCGGGATCGATGGTCCAGTACTTCTCATCAAAGTACATGTGAAACTGGCTAAGTTTCAATTTTATGACCGGGCTGTCGCGGAAACTCACAAACCCATCCAGTTCACTTGGTTTGGAATAGGCATTCCAGGTCAGACCGTATTGAATACTGTCGTGCCTGATGTTGGAATTCAGCAGAAAATCATCCACCCTGACCTCGAGCGAATCCTTTTTTGATGCCCGTTTCAGGTAAACTTTGGAGGCGCCTGATTTTACCGAAAGGTTATCCACCGTGTTCTCGGCATTGAGGTACCAGTCATCAAACTCGAAATTATTCAGGAAAAGGGCCGGAGATTTCCCCTTGATGATCATGGTCCCCTTCTCCTCATTGTAGGAGCCGTTGAATGTCGAGGTTGGTGCAATGCGCAGAAAGGGCAGGAAAACATTGGTGAGTTCATCCGAATTGTTGAACCTGACCTCATAGTTCATTACCTGGTTTGAGTGTGTCTGGTTTTTCTCAATCAATGAATCTTTCAGGTTGAATGAGGCCAGGTAATTCTGGATAAAGGTGGTAAGTGACGGGATCAACATTTTAAAAGAAAAATTTCCGGTTACATCCGCGTCAACAAAATCGGACTGAAGGTGATAGCTTTTCCCGGAAGCCGTATCCTGGCGTGTAAGCAGCGAAAAACGATCCATCGTAATGAGTTTGAAACCCTCCTGGTATTCAACACTGTCGATCTGGATCGAACCGTCAATGTTATCGAGGTTGGTCCCCCTGAACCGCACCTTGACGCGAGCCGCAAGATCGTCCGTTGAATCGCGGCTCAGCAGTTTAAGCTGGAATAAGCCGGCATGGTGGATTGCAGCTGTAAAATCAAATTCCGGGAGTGAGTCGGCAATGTCGACAATCCCTTTGAAATCCAGGTCCAGATTTGGATCCCTGATGGAGAACTGACCATTGAACGTTTTATTGGCCAGGGAACCGGCAACATCCAGGTTCGTATAATTGTAATGGTTCAGGAAAATAGAATCCACATGCACATTCATCGAAAGATCAGCGGTAGTCAGGTTTAACCCTTTGCCTGAAACATCGGCACGAAATGAAGTAATGCCAAGGTACTTCGTGTTCCCTGTCAGTTTGCCCAGGTCAAAACGTTCCACTGCAAGCTGGCCCTTGTATCCGAGCAACGGATTATTTTTTTGTTTTACCAGCGTGAGATCGGTGGAAATGCTGCCAATACCGGTAGAAAGACGGGCATTGGCTACAAAATCGTTGTAAAAACCGGTAAAGTTGCCTTTCAGGCCCACAACGCCAATATTTGCAAGCTCCCGGGGCAGGGTGATACGACGCATCGCGCCGGGGATAAGCAAGGTCTCGATGTCTTCTTTATTCGTATTCATTTCCTTGATATCCATGTCGATAAATGTCTCTTCCACATCAGGTAAACCAGAGGCACTGAGGTTCCCGTAAAAAAACGTATTTTTACCGAAGGCAAACCGAAGATCACGGACTTTAAAATTGTTCACGGTACCTTTGATGTTGGCCGAAAACCTTACCCGGTCTTTCATAACTGCAATATCTGGAGCAAAATAGCCGATGTCCTGGATGTCGAGGTATGAAGGTTCGATAACAGCCTGGATGTTCACCTTGTCGAGAAAGTCATTGTAGGCGTCCCAATGATCATAGAGGAAGTCGAACTTAAGCGATACATCCGAGTTATCAGTCAGAATCTTAAGGTGGTGGGCCTTTAAAAAGCGCGGGCCAACCTGAAACTCGCCGCTCAGGTTGTGCAGCACAAAACCACTGCGTTCTTTTGCTGCAAGATGCCTGATATTTCCATGAATAGTATCCCCGATGAAGGCAATATCGGTGAGGTCGAGGTTGATCCCCGACACATCGATGTTCGTGTAATCAATTCCTGCTTCTGCCGGCTTTGCATTCTTATCCTGCAGATGAAACCGCGTATCGGCGAGTTGAATTGATGAGACCGACAGGTCCCAAGGAACCGACGGGGTGCTATCTGTTTTTTTGTTTTTATCCGTTGAAGCGAAATGATCAATAATGAACTGAAGGTTCAGCGTGGAATCACCTTTGTGGGTGAGCAACTGCACATTGCCCTTGTTGATCATGACCCTGCTGATATTGAGTTTGTGTTTCCCGAATTTAACGAAACCAAGTTTGACACCGAGCTCATGGGCAGCAAAAAGGACTTCACTGTGTTTATCCAGGATGGAGATATCCTCCATGACAAGGCCGTTCCTGAATGACAGGTCGAATCCCCTGATCCGGAAATCAGTATTCAGTTCTCTGGCCATGTAATCGGCAAACATACGCGCCATCAGTGTTTGCACCGATTCACTCCGGAAAACCAGGTAAAGGGTCATGAACAGCGATAAAATCACTGTGATGGCGTAGAGTAATATTTTTGAGACGGTTTTTATGGTAATTTTGCGTTTTTATGAAGCAAACATATATTCTCGGTATTGAATCTTCCTGCGATGACACCTCTGCGGCGGTCATCCTCCATGATGTCATCCTGTCGAACGTGACTGCAGGGCAGGATGTACATAAAAATTTCGGAGGGGTTGTTCCGGAACTGGCTTCGCGTGCCCATCAGCAAAACATCATCCCGGTAATCGATACAGCCATCCAAAAAGCAAATATACGTAAAAATCAGCTTTCAGCTGTAGCCTTTACGCGCGGACCGGGGTTACTCGGATCATTGCTTGTTGGCACCTCCTTTGCCAAAGCATTTTCCCTTGGACTGAACATTCCCCTTATCGAGGTGGATCATCTCCAGGCGCATATCCTCAGTCACTTTATCAGGAATGAATCCCATACAAATCCCGTACCTGAATTCCCGTTTCTTTGCCTCACCGTTTCGGGAGGCCACACCCAGATCGTACTCATCCGCGATTATTTCGACATGGAGGTGATTGGCCAGACCATCGACGATGCCGCCGGAGAAGCGTTCGACAAATCAGCCAAAATCATGGGCCTCCCCTATCCCGGCGGCCCGTTGATCGACAAACTGGCCCGTGACGGTAATCCCGGGCGGTTTACCTTTTCAAAACCTGTCATTCCCGGGCTCGATTTCAGTTTCAGTGGTTTAAAGACCTCCTTTCTCTATTTCCTGCGCGATGAGTTGAAAAAAGACCCCGACTTCATTGAAAAGAACAAACACGACCTGAGTGCCTCCATCCAGGCCACCATTATCGAAATCCTGATGGCGAAACTGGCCCTGGCGCTGGAGAAGACAAGAAACCTCAATACCCGCAACGGGTATCTCGACGTGGCTATTGCCGGGGGCGTTTCGGCTAATTCAGGACTCAGGCAGGCTCTGGAAAATGCAAGGGAAGCAAGGGGATGGAATATTTTCATTCCTCCCATACAGTACTCCACCGATAATGCAGCCATGATCGCAGTTGCAGGTTATTTCAAATTCCTGAAAGGCGCGTTTGGAAGCCAGTCGGATGTTCCGTATGCCAGAGCGAAGAGGACGTAGGACGTAGGACGTGGGACGTGGGACGGGGTTATTTGGATTTGAGGATTTCGAAGCGGTCGTCTTCGGCCGGGAAAAAGCTCTGATGTTCGCGGTTGTAATGGAAATAATCCTGCATCTGCATGCCGTTGGGGAGGTGCTTGGCAATATACTGGTTCATGAAAAAGTCGAAGAGATAACCGGCGTGTTTTTTCCCCAGGTAGGTTGCCATTTCATATACATCTTTCACCATCAACGTGTCGATTTTGGACTTATAATGCACCCTGCCTGTAAAGGGATCATTGAAAAATCTCCCCTCAAATGAATCGTAAGATGTTGCATTCGAATAGAGTACCGTTTTCCTGGCGTTTTCAGTATTTGCCTTGCTCAGGTCGAACCAGCAACCGAAATCCACTGCGTTAAGGTTGGTTTTCTTATAATACACCGTGTCCATGTAAGCTTCCTTATCTTCAAGGGGATAGTAATATTCGTCAAGTTGCATCTGGGCGATATCAAGCACATAAGACTGGGGTTTTTCAGTCATAAACGAGTCGATGGCGTCGGCAAGGTAAACATTGAATCCAAGGGTGCGCAATTCACCGATAAAGTTGTTCATATAATTCTCAAGAAGCAGACTGTCGCTGAGGAACTGTATGTAGCGGCTGTTCACCCAAAGCGCCGAATCCTGGCCTTTTTCCGAAAGTTCATCAAAATCCTCGATGGATTCGCCTTTATGATTGTATTTCAGCACGTTATCAGGCGGAATCACCAACAGGTTCAGAACATGAGGCGACTTAATGAAAACATTGGCCACCTTGCGTTCAGGCGAACAGGCCTGAAGAAAAATGAATCCCAGTATTAGGAAGGAAATGAGAATATGCGGACAATTCCTGAATTTCACGACTTATGTATGATAATGATGCTAAATTATAACTTTAAAGATCCAAATTTAGTATTTCCTGATAAATTTTGCGGGGCTTCAACATATAAACGAATATCAGGCAGAGGGGTGGATTTTTGAACCCCTACAGCAACAATTTTGTCCCGATATTTTTTCCATAGGCGATACACCGGTCCTTTGTATCGTGGTGCGGGGTGAATTTTATCATCAAGCCGTCATCGATCACGTTGAGTTTCAGGCTGGTCATGGCGGAGGTCATGATCTTTGCCCCCTCCCCGCTCCAGCCATACGACCCGAAGGCGGCGGCCAGTTTGTTGCGGTCGCGGATGGGATTGATCAGGGCAAAGACCTGGTAGATGGGAAGAAGAATATTCTGGCTGAAAGTCGGGCAACCAAGCACAATGGCTGATGCCTTGATGATCTTCTGTTCGATGGTCGCCATATCCATGTTTTCAAGGTCGCACAGGTCAACCTGAATGTCGCCTGCCTGTCGTATTCCCTCTGCGATCATCCCGGCAATAACGCCTGTATTCTGGTATGCTGACACATAGCCGAGGAAAACACGGTTTGGCTCCTGTTCATTCAAAGCTTCCCGCGCATACTTTTCGGAGAGATCAACATATTTTTTCCAGTTTTTCCGCAAAATCGCGCCATGGCCGGGACAAATGGTCACTATATCAAGGGGGCGGATGCGTTCGATCGCCTGGAGCATGAACCGGCTGTAGGGTTTCATGATCACGTCGTAGTAGTACCTGAAGGCATCATCAAAATCGCCTACGGCGTCATCGAACATTCCTTCGTTGCAGTAATGTTCGCCGAAGATATCACAGGTAAACAGCAACTTTTCCTCCTGCAGGTACGACATAATCGAATCGGGCCAGTGGAGGTTTGCGGCAGCAACGAACTGTAGCGTGCGGTTGCCCAGGTCAAGCGTCTGTCCGTCCTTGACAATCAGGTGGGGAAATTCGAAACCAAGCAGATCTTTCAGATATCGGATGGCATTCCCGCTGCCCACAATACGCGCACGGGGCGCCAGTTCAAGCAGACGTGCGATACATCCCGAATGATCCGGCTCGGTATGGTTCACGACAATATATTCGATTTCGGAAGGATCGCACAGGGTTCTCAGCTTCGCGAGATAGACATCCCAGAATTTCTCTTTCACGGTTTCCACCAGGGTCTTTTTGGCCGCATTGATGAAATAGGAATTATAGGTGGTACCGTATTTGGTCTCCATTACCACATCGAATGTAACAATGTCGTGGTCAAGGACCCCGATCCAGCTTACGGAATCTGTAATTTTTAAAACTTTATCGTCGGGCATGCTTTATAAATGGTAAAATGGTAAAATGTAAAATAGTAAAATTTGAAATGGTGAAATGGTAAAATAGCAAAATGGTAAAATGTAAACATGATAGGTTAAAAGATGTGAAATTTTTAATTATTAATTTTTAATTATTAATTCTTAAAGTGGTAGTTCCATCTGGAATGTTTCCCCGGGATCGTCATCGTTGTTGTTCTTTCCGGCGGTGGGGTCTTGCTTTTTGATCCGGGGCCGTTTCTTGCGGGGTTGTCCGGGTTGGAGCAACGGCTGGCCAAAAGGTTCACGGATGCCGTTTATCTCATCCTGTTCCGGCGATTCATCATCTCTGTTTACCTCTGCCGATTCCGGGTCGAGGGTCTCAACAGCATCGAGACGGAATTTCAGCCCCTGATCATCATCGGCTTCTTCAGGCAACTCATCCGGTGCATCTGTTTCCATGAGATCCTCGTTGAGCAGGTCTTCATCGGGCTCCGTCATGGTTCCCTGACCAGAAATGCCTGTCAGACCTTCTTCTCCAGGGTCCTCTGGCGAATCAGCTGCATCCGGCTCCTCAATCTGCAGGGAGTCAAGCCAGGCAATTTTCTTCACAGCATGCAGCGATAGCCGTTTCCCTTTTGCCTTGTACCCTTTTACGCCGATAAACTCATGCGCTGTGATCTCTTCCGATTCATTGCCCTTGGTCTTCAGTTTCATGTCGAAGATCATCTCCAGCCTTGGATAAGGGTCGGCGGTAAAAAGGACCATCTTGTCGGGCGCCTCTACGAATTCAACTTTCTTATCGGACAGCTCGGCACAGAATCGTTTGATGTAATGTTGCTTCGATTCATGTTCCTGGTAAACAGCCGTATAAACCTTCTCAGGATCGTACTTTTCTATCAGGATCATGTCTTCATCAAAATGGGTTGAAAGGTCGAAGGAATTCAGTTTGTACTGGCCTGAATGCATTACCGAGATAATGCGGTCGGTCCCGGAGAACGCCCCAAGTAATATTCCGCGGTCGTCGGTATTGAGCCGTTGCACAGTTTCGTCGTACCAGATGTTCAGCGAGCCAAGGGTGGATATCCCTTCCTGCCGTTGTTCGATTTTCCGTACGGCAAACTTGGTAAGCGTGTTACCCATCGAATTGCGGCCCTTAATGGCAATTTCGGCAAAATTAAAATCAAAGGAGCTCTTCTTCAGCCTGGGCTTTGGCTTCAGCTCCACCCTGATCCCTTCAGCCTCCCCGTTCGGATTAGCGGTAAAATAAAGCACCTTGGAACCCGGCGTCCCCTTGGTGGCATTATATTCCTTGTCGCGCGTCACGCCAACCACACTGAACCGCTTCACCATGATCTTCCCGTTTTTTCCGTCGCGGTAAATCATATTGTATACAGTGCGGCTGTCATTTTTATTAAAAACCGCGATGTGAATGATATTCTGCCCGACAAAGCTCTTGCCTGCCACCTTTACGACGATGAAAGTGCCGTCGTCGCGAAAGGCAATGATATCGTCGATGTCGGAACAATCGCACACAAATTCATCTTTTTTCAGGCTAGTGCCGGCGAAGCCCTCTTCGCGGTTCACGTAGAGTTTTTCGTTGGCTGCCGCCACCTTTGCCGCTTCGATGGTATCGAAACTGCGTATCTCGGCGCGACGGTCGCGGTTTTTGCCATATTTTTTACGGACCTGCCTGAAGTACTCAATGGCATAATCGACCAGGTGGGCCAGGTGGTTATCCACCTCTTCCATTTCAAGGTTCACGCCGGCCATGGCCTCATCCGCTTTTGCCGAATTGAACCGCGAAATGCGTTCAATGGGTATCTTGCGCAACCGGTGCACATCCTCTTCTGTCACCGGCCGGATGATCTGGCTGGCAAACGGTTCCAACCCGCTGAAGATCGCTGCATCAATTTCCTCGGTGGTCTTGCATTTCTTAATGCCTTCGTAAATTTCATTTTCAATAAATATCTTCTCCAGCGAAATGTAATGCAGCTGATCGAGCAGCTCCTGCCTGCGGATGTCAAGTTCCAACCTTAGCAAATCGAGTGTGCGCTGGGTGTTGACCCTGAGTATCTCTGAAACGCCCATGAACCTGGGCTTTCCGCCTTCAATAACACAGGCATTCGGCGATATGGAGACTTCGCATTCGGTGAATGCGTAAAGTGCATCCATGGTGGTATCCGGTGAAACGCCGGGCGACAGGTGAATGAGGATCTCGACATCGGCAGCGGTGTTGTCGTCGATCTTGCGGATCTTGATCTTGCCCTTGTCATTGGCGGTAAGGATGGAATCGATGATGGATCCTGTCGTTGTGCCGTATGGAATCTCGCGGATGACCAGGGTTTTCTTGTCCTCCAGGATAATTTTCGCCCGCAGGCGGATCTTCCCCCCTCTGAGCCCATCGTTGTAACGTGAAACATCGACCATACCCCCGGTAAGAAAATCGGGAAAGAGTTCAAACTCCTGCTTCTGGAGGATCTTAATGGATGCATCGATGAGTTCATTGAAGTTATGCGGCAGAATTTTTGAAGCAAGACCTACAGCGATGCCTTCAACACCCTGGGCCAGCAGCAGCGGGAATTTCGCGGGCAGGGAAACGGGTTCCTTGTTCCGGCCGTCGTAGGAGAGCTGCCAGGTGGTGGTTTTTGCATTGAAGAGCACTTCGTGGGCGAATTTCGAAGGGCGGGCTTCAATATACCGGGGAGCGGCTGCGCTGTCGCCTGTAAGGATGTTGCCCCAGTTGCCCTGGCAATCGATGAGCAGGTCTTTTTGCCCAAGCTGGACCAGCGCATCGCCGATAGAAGCATCCCCGTGGGGATGGTATTTCATGGTGTGACCGATGATGTTGGCAACCTTGTTGTAACGTCCGTCGTCCAGCTCCTTCATGGCATGAAGAATGCGCCGCTGAACCGGTTTCAGTCCATCGGTGATCTCGGGTACAGCCCGTTCAAGAATCACATAGGAAGCATAATCAAGGAACCAGCTTTGATACATCTGTGAAAGATGGACCGTCTCCTTCAGCTTCCCCGACTCCAGCTCGGGATTCTCCAAATCGTTATTTTCTTCCGTCACCATCCTTGTAGATCAATGCAGGCAATGCAGACAATGCAGACAATGTAAGCAATGCAAACAATGGCTGGGTTGACGGCAATCCTTATGAAATCTTGTTTTTAAAAAAGTATCAAAAATAAAATTTAAAAAAATTAATAATTTTAAAAAAAATCAGCCAACCCCCGCCTCCCTATCAATTCCTGCATTGTCTGCGTTGCCTGCATTGCCTGCATTGTCTGCATTGCCTGCATTGTCTGCATTGCCTGCATTGATTATTTAACGAGTTTGGAGATCGCCTTAAACGTTTCCCCTCCCGAATATCTCAGCAGTTCAAACAGGATTGCTTCGTACGTAGTGATCGTGACTCCCTCCTTCCGCATGCGTTCGATGGCCATAAGCTTGTCATTTTGTTTCCGCGAGGAGATGCAATCTTCAACAACGATGGGGTGATACCCGTTCTGAACCAGATCGATCACGGTTTGAAGCACACAAACGTGGCTTTCAATACCGGTTACAATAACCTGGTCTTTTCCTGAGGAGGCGAGTTCCATCATAAAACTTGATTCGTCGCAGCAACTGAAGGATGCTTTTTCGATGCGTTCAATACCGGTAAGGCTGGCGGCAATTTCAGGTATGGTGGGGCCGAGTCCTTTGACATATTGTTCTGTCACAAAAACGGGCAGTCCGAGCACCTTCGCCCCTTCGATCAGCAATGGAACGTTTTTCATCAGTTTTTCATGTTCCCAAATCGCCGGGAATATACGTTCCTGAAAATCAATGACAAGCAGTACGGATTTATCTTTGAGGATTCTCATTTAGCCTGATATTTAATGCAAAGAATGCAGGAATGCAGACAATGCAGACAATGCAGACAATGCTTTGGGTTTTGCTTTTAAATGACAAAGTTAAGCTTTCCGATGATTACAGGAGCAGTTTGTTAAAAACTTAACTGAAGCTGCCTGATTTTCCCGGGAGGGTTGTTATTACCGGCAAACGGATAACATAGCTCGTTTTTCATCGCATCAGATCAGCAATATTTAAACCAGAAAAAATAAATCGCTTTAGTATCACCATTTGAATTTTTATTATTACCTTTGCAGGCACAAATCTAAAATCATGCTAACAACAATCATCATCGTGGGCGTACTGGCAGTCCTTATCGGTTTGCTGTTCCTGAATGCCAGGAATCGCATGAAGAGCCTGAAGGATGTCAAAGACAGCGGGAAAATCGTGATCCTGACCGACCAGAATTTTCAGAATAAAATAAAAACCGGCACGGTGCTGGTCGATTTCTGGGCAGCCTGGTGCATGCCATGCAAGCTAATGGTACCGGTACTGAACGAGGTTGCAGAACAGGCAGCCGCGAACGTTACCATTGCCAAAGTCAATGTTGACGAACAAAAAGCAACTGCCGCCAGATTTGGCATCCGCAGCATCCCTACCATGATCCTGTTTCAGAACGGGAAAGAGGTGAAACGCATCGTCGGAGTGAAGACCCGGGATTACCTGCTGAAGGAACTCGACCGCAGGAACAGCCTGTCTTAGTTCTTTCAACAATAATATTTAATTAAACCATTGTCAAACTTTTTAATATTCAAATTATGGCTCTTGAACATTTAACCAAACAGACCTTCCTTGATAAAGTATTCAATTATGAAGCAAACCAGGAATGGAAATTCGAAGGCACCCTTCCCTGCATCATAGATTTTTATGCCGATTGGTGCGGTCCCTGCAAAATGGTAGCACCGATTCTTGAAGAACTTTCAACAGAATATACCGGCAAAATAAACATTTACAAAATCGATACCGAAGCTGAGCAGGAACTTGCCTCCGCTTTTGGGATCAGGAGCATTCCCTCGATCCTGTTCGTTCCCATGGATGGACCGCCCCAGATGGCCGTGGGCGCATTGCCAAAAGATTCAATGAAACAAACCATCAATGACATCCTGCTGGCCGGAAAGAATTAGCCTGTCACTGGTTTTCTTTTACCGCTGACATCAGGAAAACAGGGTACTCCCTGAAATTTCCAGGGGTTATTTCCTTCGTGATGACAAAACAGGGAACAACCTTGCATGATTGAAATCCCTGGTTCCGGAGAATCTTTTCCAGGTTCTCCGGATCAAACCCGTGGTGCACATCTGTGGCACCATCGTGAAATGAGCCGTCCTCGCTGTAAAGGTCAGCTATGGCAAGTGCGCCGCCTGGCGACAAAAGGCTGTGAAACTTTTTCACCATGGCCTGAATATCATTCACATGATGTAATACCATCTGGCTGTAAATGATATCAAAAGGATCACCCCGGTATTCCCCGGTTTCAAGGTTCAACTGCAACGTCCTGAATTTCGCAAGATCCCCGGCTTCCATTTTTGCCTCTGCCGCTTTCAGCATTTCCTGTGAAGTGTCAACAAGGGTTATTTGCGAAAACCGCTCCTTCAGGTGGAAACTGAGCAAACCTGTCCCGGCCCCGAACTCCATAGCCTTCATATCCGGCCGCAACCTGACCATTTTCTCAAGTTGCCCGGCAACAGCGTTTGTGCGCTCCCCATGCATCTTGTTTTTATCCCAGTCGCGGGCACGCTGATCGAAATCGCTCATATGTTTCCTGTCTTGCTGATAATGAGTTGGTGATGATAACTGTTTTCACGGATCATGGGTTTTCCGCATTCCGGGCATGAACTTTGCCGGCACGGAACGCCCGGCATGTGAGGCACCCTGGTATTGCAGTGAACGCAGATGCAGCTGTCACTTTCTTCGTTTTGTGGCTGCTCAGGTTTTTCCGGGTTTCCCGACATAGTAATGATTTTAATGGCTTTCCCCTCAACAAAGGCCTCGGCAATCGTACGGCGGGCCTTTTCATAAATCCGGGTAAGGGCAGGACGCGACACATCCATCTGCTCGGCTGCCTGGAACTGGGTCATCCCCTCGTAATCGAGCAGCCTGAACGCTTCATACTCTTCAAAAAGCAGGATTACGGGTTCCTTATCCGCGACAGTGACGCCTAAGGGGCTGAACCCCTCTATCAAGGGCGGATTGGTAACATTGAGACTTTTTCTTGGTCGGGTCATTCATAATTAGTTTACAAAGATCAGGGGATATTCCCTGTCAATGGCTGGATTCAGGAATACCTGAAGAACGGCTTAGTGAATCAATAACTTTCTTCAGCTTTTCGGTAACGGCCCTGGCCACAGGCTCAAGTTCGGGGTTTTGCACCGCCATCATGGAAGAGATCGGGTTTACAGCGGCAACTTCAACCTGCCCGTTTGCCTGTTCGATCACGATGACGTTGCATGGAAGCATGGTACCTATTTTCTCTTCTGCCTGGAGGGCCTTGTAAGCATACCCCGGGTTGCAGGCGCCCAATATCCTGTATTTCTTAAAGCTCACCCCCAGTTTTTCGTTGAGTTTGGCCTGGATGTCGATATCGGAAATGATTCCGAAACCTTCGCTCTTCAAGGCTTCGGTGGTAAGTTGTATCGCCTCGTCGAAGGATGCAGTCAATACGGTATTGAAGTAATATTCCATCTTTTTCCTGTTAACGATAACACTAATTTGTGACGACGTTCTGGTTTGCTTCCATCCAGGCATTTAATCCGCCCTTCAGGTTGCTGAGGGAAGTGAAACCTTTGTCTTTCATCAGTTTCACAGCTCCTGAACTCCGATGTCCGGAGCGGCAATAAACCAGGTAATTCCTGTTTTTGTCCAGCTGACTGATTTTCGTGTCAAAATCATCAGATTGATAATCAATGTTTTTGGCACCGGCAAGATGTCCCGAGGCATATTCCTCCGCAGTACGGACATCAAGGATCATAAATCCGGGATTGTTGCCGTTCGACTGTATCAGCTTTGCAGCATCTACAGGACTTACATCCTGGATTCCAGGCTTATCGTTACTGCATCGTGCCAGTATCAGGAGCAGAAATAAAACAACGGGGATAAACCGGCCTGCAGAGGACTTTTTCATTTCAAGGAAATTTGCAGTTGGAAAAATACACAAGTTGCAAAGTTACCAGAATATCCTCATACCTGTTACTAATTTTCACCCTGGTAATGCTTCTGTCATCATCATCGGGTCTGATAATGCCAGGTAGCAGGCTTGTTACTGTTTTAGAATCTTAATGACCTGCACTGAACTCCGTGTTTCTATCCTGAGAAAGTATAATCCGGGTCCCAGGTTGGAAAAATCCTGTTGTCCGATATTTTTCCCACACCAGATGATGTGTCCCGTAATATCTGTGAGACTGATAAATTCGGTTCCGGTCGCATATAAGAGGTTTATCCTGGCCGTGAAAGGGTTTGGATAACATTGAATCAGGGGTGACTGGTTAACATGATTATCCATCCCGGTCGGGTAGAGTTCAATAAAGGGACCGGGTGTCAGATCCCTGCCAACGAAGGCAGCATAATCGGGCGGATAACGGTAAACCCTGAACACAGAATTCAACGTTTCATCCGGATGGGTGGGGTCATGTGGGATTGTATCTCCCTGCCATAACGGCCCTGTGGCATCAACCGGGTCGATATATTTCCACACGATCTCTCCTGCCTGGGTTACTTCAACAAAGGTTCCCAGCGGACCGATGTCGATGAGCGTATTTCCATTCTGCAGCCGCTGCGCACCCGAGATATCCAGCGCATACATGGACGAAGGAGGGGTGGCAACATAGGTCCAGGTGAGCGCTGTGGGTGCATAGGCACTCCCCGTTGCAAGCGGGTAGTTGCCGTTGCCGTCGACCGGCGTGGTAATTTGGTCAATACTTGAATAGTTGCGGTTGACCCCGTTATTAAAACACAACAGGTCACCCGCACCCGGACAATCGGGTTTGATCCATTCAACGTCGTGTTGTTCAAAATATTTCTGGTTTGTACCGTTGCCAGCTCCATAGGTTAAGGGATTACCCCACCTGTAAAGCAGATCGCCGCCTCTTCCGTGGGTGCCTCCTGCATGGCTGGCGCTCTGTGCCGTAGTGGTGCTATGGTCAACAATCCACACCTCGCTGTTGCCTCTTACGCTCATGGCAATCTGGTTGAGTGCGGGATTATAGTCGATGCAGTTCATGTGATTCCAGAACAGCGGCAGGGCGCGGTGGTCCCCATCGCAATCGACCAGCTCGGGATGAGCGCTTACCACCCCATAATTCGATTTCGACGCATCATAATCCTGAATCAGGTGATCCCATACATGCCATTCCCAAACAACGGTTCCGCCAACAGGGAAGATCGGCTGTATCTCAATGATGCAATCGGGAAGCATATATCCCTTCTGCGCCACCTCAGGCTGGAAATTATTCGGATTAAACCCTGCTGCAATCGCCTCCGCCAGCGTTTTCTTTTCATCAACCAGCATGATGATGTTCCCGTTAGGCAGGCGTTTTATATCATGATGCTGGGTGTACATATTCGTTGAGTAGTCGAATTGCCATACCAGGTTGTCATCCCAGTCATATTCTTCAATCCGTCCTCCTTCGCCCCCGCCTGAGCCAAGCCCTCCCTGCACCATGCAGGTACGAAGCAGGTCGCCATTCTCAAGAAGGTACACCGACTGTCCCGGGGCGTAGGTACACGCGCTCCATTCATGGCATTTCCGACCCTCGTTGTTGATAATGTAGGTCATGGTGTTATGTTTGGGAGCAAAAACCGTATACCCGTGAAATGCTTTCAGGGTGTCGTTGATAAACAGCCCCATGGTTCTGGTCTGGCTGAAGGCTCCGGCGGATGAAAAACAGATGGCAGCGATAATAAGGATTCTAATTTTCATATGAATTTATTTTATGTGGATTAGTTTTATGGTTGAACGATACGACCCGGAAATGAGCGTGCAGAAATATATCCCGCTGCCGGTTGAACCTCCGTCCCAGGTTATGGTGTGCCACCCGGGCAAATCTTCCCGGTCGGCCAGCCTGTCAACCTCCAGTCCAAAAATATTTTGAATCCTGATGGTAATATGGGATGCTCGCGGTACATAATAACGGATGGTGGTGGAAGATGAAAAGGGGTTCGGGTAATTCTGCACCAGTTGATAATCCTGCGATGCTGAATTTCCCGTTTCATTTTGTCCCAGCATCACCGAGTACTTGCGCGCCACCCTGAATCCGACATGATACCATGGATGGTTCGGGTCCTGGGGACCGCGGTAATAGGAAGGGTTCCTGTTTGAAACCCGGGAATGCCCATCATTTTTTCCGTTCAAAATATCCCCATTGTACCAATTTCCGCCGCGCATTCCCCGGTATGGTTTTCCGTCGGGCATCAGGAATCCGGCATCGGGGCCCTTCGGATTATCATAGGGACTAATGCTGTAATAATCCTGGCCGTACCAGTCATTGATCAGTTCCCACACATTTCCCTGCATGTCATAGAGGCCAAAGCCATTCACGCCATCCATGGTCTGGTAATTGGCCGCGCTTGCCGGCCAGTTGTAATCGACCTTGTGTTTAAGGGTACCGTCATAAAATCCTACGGGGGTTGTTAAAGGATATGCCCCGGTTTCAAACGGATCGCCTGAATCTGGAAGATTGGTCTGGCTGACATAGACACTGTCGCCGGTTGGATAGTTATAATATGGATTCGTATGTCCACCTCTTCCGGCATACTCCCATTCAGCCTCGGTGGGAAGCCTGTAACCGTTTTTGGTAAAGTCGCAGGCCCATGTTGCCAGGTTGTAACATTGCTGCAGTCCGTTCTGCTGGCTTAGCCAGTTGCAGTAAACGGCCGCACCGAACCACAACACGCCCACCATCGGGTGATTTGCCCTGAAATCAGCCATCGAAAAGGCAGTGCCGTCATAACCTATGCTGTACCACAAAGCATATTGATGGGTGTAGCACAGGCTGTCGGTGCCTCCGGTAAGATAGACGATGTTGTTCCTGACCTCGATCAAACCCTGGAGCATATAGCTATTGAGAAATGTCAGGAATTGCTGGTTCGTTGTTACTGTTTTGGCCATGTTGAACGAGTCAACTTTTACAAGGTGAACCGGCAGCTCATCACTCGGATGATGCGGGTCAACAAAGCCAAAGTGATCCCCCATGTTATATTCTCCCCCGGGAATCCCGGCTTCTGAAATACTGAGGGAGGTATTGTCGAGGCCTCCCCTCACCACCATAACGTTCTCCGCCAGTGTTTTGTCATTGTAGGAAACAATGCCGTAATCGACATTGATGTCCCACGCTTTCGCCGCCGTTTGGAACATGGTGGTTGACGACCAGTAATTTCCGGAAAGCATATTGGTGAAATATGCCTTGTCGATCGATGGTTTTGACAACTTCACATCGTTCAGCGACTGCAGTTCCCTGACGTTAGGCAGCCGCCAGTCAGATTTCCCGGCCAGCGTCAGATTATGGCTGTAAGCAAGCGCCTGCTCCCAGGTCATGGTATTCGAGGGCTGTATCTTTTGCCAGGTTAAACCGGTTATATTGTCGGAGATGGTTCCATCACCCTTGTCAGTAAAATGAGTAGCAGCAACTGCCGGCGTATACAGGTTCCTTACGGCTCGCGGTTGGAATCGCTTCGTTCCGCCGGCACTGAGGGTTTCTGATTTTGGATGAGCACCGATCCCGCCTCCTGCGTTGACGACCCATATCTTTGCAGCATCATCCACCTCGGTTTCACTGGTCCACCAGTAGTCGGCTGTGGTGGTTGTAAAATAAACCGGGTTCATGGCCGGGTTGAGGTGGTTGAAATTGTTGATGCTGAACAATTCGAGGCTGGTTGGCAACCGCCAGTCAGTAAAACCGGCAAGTGTCAGATTACTGCAATAGGTTGCCGCATTTTCCCAGGTCATCTCCCCGCCATCGGCTTTCTGCCACATCAGGCCCGTGTTGTTGTCGGATACCGTGCCGTCGGCATTATCGGTTAAAGAGGGCGGATTTATCGCGAAATCGGCATCTTCGCCGCTTGTAGAAGTATAACCGGTGGTTTGCCCGGTATCAGGCAGCCTGAATGGCACCGGTTGCTGCGCTGCCAGCCGGATGCAGGATCCGCCGATGACCAGTATAAGGAGGATCGTTCGTTTAAAGAGACAAGTCATGTTTTGTTCCATTTGTTTATTTTATGTATACCATTTTCAATGTCTTTGAATATTGACCGGCAATCATCCGGCAATAGCAGATTCCACCTTCACGTGGCAATTGCTCTGAACTTAATGAAACTGTATAAGTGCCGGGCAACTGATACTGGTTGACAAGGGTTTTCACTGTCCTGCCAAACATGTCGGAAACAGTGATCAGGACATTGCCGGCTACCTGGGTCCGGTACCTGATTGAGGTTGTTGAATTAAATGGATTTGGAAAATTCTGCTCCAACTGAAAAGAGGCTCCCTCCTCGTTATGGTCTTCAACCGCGGTGACAGTTGACCTGAGGGTATAGGAATAGGCCACCTCTCCGTTGGTATGGCCGCCGGTCAGTTCATTCGGCAGGAACGTTTTGATATAATCAACCTTTGCTGTTGAATCGGTAACCGTTACCAGAATATAACCCCTGCTCGGCATCAGGATCCCGTTCACATACCCGTACTGACTTCCGGTAAAATTGGTGATGTTTTTGGAAGACGGCTGTGGCACTTCCTGGTAAACAAGACCGTCCTTGTCCTGTTTTGCATAGCAATGATCATGACCATGGAAGAAAATGCTGGCATGATTTTCAACCATGAGCGTATGAACCGACTTTCCCCATCCCGGGCGATGCGCATCAAAACCCCAGGTCGAATCGGAATTTTCCCCGCCATTTTCAAAAAATCCCGCAAATTCGGATCCTCCCCTGCCATCATTTCCATATCCCCCGATCAGCTGGTGGCAGAAAACAAATTTGAACTTTGCCTGGCTTGTTGTAATGACGTTTTTAAACCAGTTGTATTGTTCCACCCCCAGGGTCCATCCCCAGTCGGGTTTGGCCGTTGTATACCAGTACGGATCAAGAACGATGAAGAGTGCATCGCCCCATTGCCAGGAATAGTAATTTTCCCTGAGCCCGACAAAGTTCTCAACCTTGGTATTCCCGGTGTAAAAGGCGTTGGGAAACGGATTGGGATAATAGTACTTCCTTGTATTTGCTGCCATGACCGGCAGGCTGGTTGGCAAACCGGTCAGCTGCCAGCCATTCTCGCCTTCATGATTCCCTATAACGAGGAAGAGTGGAACCGAATGGCAGGTTGCACCAAAGTACGGGCGGTAAAGCAAGTGGCGGCTTGTAATAACCGCCTGGTTGATAACCGGTTGTTTTTCCGACATGAAAATATCTCCCAGGTCAAGCAGGAAATCGGGCTGTGCCGAAAGCACATTCTGCAACGTCAATGAATAGGCTGCCGGGTTTGAATTGGTATCAAGATGCGGATCGGCCTCTACGGCAAAGGAAAAAGTGCTGCCCGGCAACCGTTGCGTGTGAAAGGTGTGCTCAGGGCTCGCTGAAAAGGGCACCGACGTTCCGGTTGTCCGGTATCTTGTCCTGTAGTAGTATTTTGTGTTATTGTCAAGGTTTGTAAAATCCACCTCGTAACAGCTGTCTTTCATGACTGTCATAGTGGCCGTTGTGTGGTTGTAGGTTCCGGGGGATGTTCCATATTCCCAGTAAACATCCTGCTGTTGATCAAAAAGGATGCTCATGGTTACTGCAGTGTTTGTTGGCCTGCCCAGGACTTCGGTAAAATTCTGTCCTGTGAGGCGATGACTCATGAGAATAAGGAAAAAAACAAATCCGACGGAATTTTTCATGCCATGTGTTTTAGGGTTTTGTTTATATACACATAAACCCTCAATTACCCTGATTGAGCATATGGTTTGTTAGTTATAAAAAATCATTTTTTTAGCAAGTTGCTGATTATCTGCCTTCAGAACATAGATATACATCCCGCTTGCCACCTGCATTCCGCGATCATTTTTACCATCCCAGGTCTGTGAATACTTCCCGGCCGGCTTGTTCTCATGCACAAGCGATTTTACCTCGTTGCCCGAAAGATCATAAATAACCAGGGTCACCGTTGCCGGCTGCGCAATATCGAAGTCAATGGTTGTGATGTGACGGAAAGGATTGGGATAATTCTGATCCAGCATATTGCCCGCAGGTTTGCTTGTTCCTGACTCCTGCACATCCGTGAGACTTCCCGGAACCCAGTAGCTTGGGGGATCGCCGGTCATGGTGGCGCCGGGAGTGAGATCATGGCCAACCAGTCCGGGGTCGGTCGCTGCGTACCGGTAGGCCCTGAAAACCCCGTTATAGGTGGGGTAGTTGTCAACCTTGATCTTTTTGATGCCGTCGCGCGTCATCGGGTTGGTATATTCCCATACAATCGAGGTGTCGGCCGGATGTACCTCAAAAAAATGCCCGTCGTTCATGGCGCAGATCAGCGTGTTGCCGTTTGGCAGCCGCTGTGCGCTCGAGCCAATGGTACTGAAAAACGAGGTATTGTTTTTGCTGGAATATTTCCATACGATCTGTTTAGAAACGTTTTTATTCTCCTTCATCAGGTTCGGATCGGGAGAACCAACAACGTTATATCCGGCATCGGGCGGGTTCACAAACTGGCCGGTGTTGACCCCGGCGGCATTCAGATAAGGATTGATCTCTATGATGTACGATTGCGGCGTAAGTTCAAACAGGTTCTGGGCATTGTCAAACACCAAGAAGTTGCCGGCGCCCTGGAGCCCTGTCTTAATCCATTGTATATCGTGGGAGCCGCCCAGCTGTTTGTTCCCTGCCGTTGCTTTTTCCCAATTATCCAGCACGCTGGGGGGGTCGCCCCGGTTATACTTGGCCGGGTCGCCGAACCGGTATTTAAAATCACCCGCAGTGGTGGCAGCCAGGGCGATGCTGTTGGCAGGCTGGTTCGCGATAAAGGTATTCCCGTGATCGATGACGTAAAATTCACCATGAACAGAGTTAACAACAACGAGGTCAAGTGTCTCATTATAATCAAGCGAATTGCAATGCATCCAGTCGCTTTTCACATGATTTCCCCGGATATTGAGATTGATCCTCCCGGGGGTATTTGCAATAATGCCATAGGTGGATTTGGCCGGAAACATATCCTGTACGACATGATCAAAAAACCACCACTCCCATATCACGGTACCCTGCCGGTTCACCTCCACGATGGCGTCCATCTGGGAGCCCGTGTAGCTGTATTGCGGGTCGCACCCGGCATCCAGGCATTGCTGTGCCGTGAGGTCCTTGTTTGCAATATACAGAAAGGTGGAATCGCCAAGTTTCGGATTATAGATCTTGGTAAAATCATGGTGTCCGTGGTAACTGCTGCGGCTCTCGGTATACTGCCATTTCACATTGCCGGCCCAGTCGAGCTCCCGCCATGTATTCTGATTGCTGGGGTTGCCGCCAACGGCATCCAGGAGAACCCCGTCGCCGGTAAACCGGGGATTGGTGCCAATGTTCCAGGTATGGATCACGTGGCCTTCAAAATCTATCAGGTAGGTCATACCCCTGGTGCCAAACAGCGTATAACCGGCATAGGTCCTGGCATTATCCCAATACCTTGTTTCTGTTTTGACCATAAAACTTTCCTGTGCAGAAACCATGCAGGTTCCCAGGAGAAGAGCGAAGATAAGCAGCGAATTTTTCATAATTTAGAAGTTTAATAACAGAATAGTTTTTCAAAAATAACTTGGCCGGGCTCTCCCACCAATAATTTTCAGTTAACAATCAATTTCCATAAGTAAAACAGTCAATATTGTCAGGGAATCTCAATTCCCCGGGGTACGTGATTATATCGGCAGGGGTACCGGAATGCCAGGTTCATGTCAGAAAGTTCTTATCGATGTAATCCTGAAAACCGGGTTTGTACTGATCACTGATTGGAATATAGGTGGTCCCGTCAAAGACGATCCTGTTCCTTTCAATCACAGAGATCTTTGACAGGTTGACGATAAAGGACCGGTGCACCCTCATGAACATATCCCCGGGCAACTGCCCCTCGATAGACTTCATGCTCAGCTGGGTCATCACAGGTTTTGAACTGACCAGGTGAATCCGTACATATTCGCTCATCGCCTCTATATACCTGATATCATTATAGTTGATCCTGAGAATTTTATAGTCCGATTTGATAAAAAGAAAATCCTTATTTGCCCTGACTTCCTCCGGGCTGTGAATTTGTTTGTCGAACCAGGATTTAACTTTATTGGCCGACTTTAAAAAATCGCCATAGCCGATTGGTTTAAGCAGGTAATCGATGGCATCAGCTCTGAACCCTTCCAGCGCGTACTCGCCATAGGCTGTGACAAAAACAATTTTTGGCGGGTTTTCGAGGGTTTTGACAAATTCAATTCCATTGAGATCAGGCATGTTGATATCAACAAACATAAGGTCAACGACGCTATTCTCAAGCAACCCGATAGCCAGGAAGGCGCTTTCACAAAGTCCGGCCAACTCCAGGAAGGGTGTCTTGCTGATATACCCGCCAATCTGCTGTAAAGCCAGTGGTTCGTCATCTATTGCAATGCATCTGATCATAACGGTATCGATAAATTAACGGTAAACAGATCATCATTATCAATAATATCGAGGTGGAAGGCATCGCCATATAGCAGGTTTAACCGTTTCCTGGTGTTTTCAATGCCGATGCCCGAAAATTCGTTCAGCTGGCTTGTCTCGTTTTTACTGTTCCTGACGACAAACAACAGCCTCTCTTTCCCTGGGATAAGATCAACGGCAATGAACGATTCATTCTGGTAACTTATGCCATGTTTGAACGCATTTTCGATAAATGATGTAAACAGGAAAGGCGGGATGGACACGTCGGGAATGACCACAGGGAGGTTCAGGCTGATGCTTACATGTTCGTTGAACCTGAGTTTCATCAGGTCGATATAGCTTTGAAGGAATTCCACCTCCTTTTTTAAGGTTGTTTTTTCGGTTTCCGTCTCATAAAGGAGGTACCTCATCATCTTCGAAAGCCGGATAAGGGCTTTCTGTGCTTCTTCAGCATTCGAATCAACGAGCGAATGAATATTATTCAGGGTATTCATAAAGAAGTGCGGACTCACCTGGGTCTTCAGCAAAGCGAGCTGGTTGGACACATTCTCCTTTTCAAGCTTCATCTTTTCATTTTCAACCTCCATCCAACGGTGAGCTGATCGTAAACCTGTGTCAAATCCGACGATTAGGAAGGAAAAAATCAGGAAATTGGCAAAGGGAGGAACCGGCCTTGGCTGGCTATTCCCTGTGCGGGGGGGCCTTGGATCAGTTCCATCGGGCTGTGGACCCGGAGTAGGTATCTGGTTATTGGCCGTGGTTTGCCCCGGAGGTGTTTTCTTAATATTTGTCAGATCAAAGATATAGGAACCCAGGGCCAATAACAGGATGACCCCAAGGAGACAAAGGATATACTGTTTGATTTTCTGTTTGAATAACATCCGCGGCACCAGGACAAAACGGTTGATAATAAACAGGATTGACAGCGGGATTAGAATTTCAAGCTGGTTGGCAATACTCCGCCAGAGTGGATGGTTATTTTCCTCCCTGAACAAAACCGGGGTGCATAGCATAACCACCCAGATAAAAGTGATCAGGGTGGCTTCTGCATATTTTATTTGATTTTGCCTGGTCCTCATGTTATATCCTGGCCTTGATCTCTGGTCAAACCTATTTCATTATGATATTAAGCAGCCTGATCGCTTGTCAGTCGTTCTTCGTGGCCGGACCTTCTTTTCGCGTGGGCCGGGAAACTTTTTCAAGTTCCTGGTATTTCATGAACTGATCTTTCGACAGCACAAGCCTGGTCTTTTCATCCCGTGTTCGTTCAAGCAGGTCAACTTTTGATTTGTCCATTGGTACCTGCGTAATTGTATACTGATCCACAGTTGTTGCAGATGATACAATGGTCTCTTCTGAACCCTTTTTGCAACTTGCAAACATTTAAGAAATCGCAATGATCGGAAGCATCAGGAAAGCTCCTGGATGGTTGGTTCTGTGAATTCTGCAAAATCTGACCAAACCGTTGGTGAATGATTCCTGAGCCTTCGCGTAATTCGCTTTGAGTGTTTTCATAGTTCCCTGTTTTTTTGGTTTGTAACTCTGGTTTTCTGTCTGATACAACAGGGTAATCATTTTTCATGGTCCGGATGTTTGTTGAGGTTAATATTGCCAGAATTTCCAACAAACATAAAACCTGGAGAAGGTCAAAACAAAAACGATCAATGAACCGGCAATTTCAACAACCGGATGATGGGATTTTATCAGCGAAACATATGAAATCATGAGTTTCCCGACAGTATCATTACCTGCTTATTATAAGTTTCTTATTTACTTCACATGCAGAAGTCTGGATATTCAAAAAGTACACGCCGGTGGGAAGTCTGCTTACATCGAGAGTTTTTGATCCGGTTTGACTGATGACTTGACCCATGGTACTGAATAAGGTAATTTTAAACAATGCCTGGTCTTCAGGCAACCCAATTGTTATCTTGTCATTTGCCGGATTCGGAGATACCATGATGCCGGGTGCCTTAACCTGGCCTGTGATCCCCGTTGGGGAACAGGTCCCTATAGTATAAGCGAAGGCCACTTCGCCGTTATGATGGATTCCGTCAAGGGTGTCGGCCGGCAGGTATGCCCTGATAAAATCAACCTGCACGCATGAAGGAGAAACTGTAACCTTAACATGGCCGGTGCCTTTGATCGTATCCGACACATACGCATCCGCATTGGCGAGCATGCCGATCTCGTATGTTGAATCGCTGGGCATAGGGACTTCCTGGTAGGTAACACCATCCAGCACTTCATGCGCGAAGAGGTGGTCGTGGCCCTGGAAGAAAATATTTACGCCATTGTCTACAAAGAGCTGGTGGATTGGCTTTTCCCATCCCGGGCGCTTGTTGGCGAAACCCCATGTAACGCCATTGGCCTCGTATCCGCCCCATTCATAATACCTGGCCGTGTTGATTCCTCCCCTGCCCTCGCCCCGGGTGTGATGAGCAAATACGAATTTGTATTTTTCGGTACTGTTCTCAAGGGTATTCTTCAGCCAGGTATACTGGGGCAACCCGAGCGACCAGTTCCAGCTTCCCGGTTTTGCCGACGTATCGCACTGATCGCGGTATACATCGAGCACCACGAACAACGCATCTCCCCATTTCCACGCATAGTAATTTTCGGGATGATCCATGCCATAGGGCTCAATATCAGCGTTGCCGGTGTAAAAACTGTTCGGAAATGGATTGGGGTAATAAAATTTCCGCCAAAGGGTGGCATAGACTGCTATATTGTTTGGCGGGTTCTGTGATAAATAGAAATCCTTCTCACCTTCATGATTCCCAAGGCATATGAAAAGCGGAACCGAATGGCAGATATTGCCAAGGTACTGGCGGTAATCCTTGTGCAATGAATCCATTTGCGCCGAGGTTATGGTGTAGGGGTAATGGTCGTCGCCGAAAATATCTCCCAGGGTAAACATGAAATCGGGATTCTCTTTTGCCTGGTTTGCCAGGGTGATCTTGTAAATGCTGCGGACCCCCTTTTTGTCGTAAAGGTGTTCATCGGCCTCGATGGTAAACGTAAAGGTGCTTCCGGGCGCACGTTGCGTGCGGAAGGTGTGTTCGGGTCCGGCCAGGTATGCATTGGTTGTTCCGCTCAGCCTGTATCTCGTGCGGTAATAATATTTGGTATCGGGGGATAAACCCGTGAAATCAACTTCCAGCGCGGAATCTTTGGCTGCAATATAACCGGATGTGTTACAAATGTAACTTCCAGGGGTAATACCATATTCCCAGAAAACGTCGGTACGCATATTCGACAAAATACTAATGGTGATGGATGATTCCGTGGGCCGTCCCAGTATTTCGGTATAATTCTGGGCTGAAAGCGGCCTGCTGAAGAGCGCGGAGCCAAGCAGCAGCAAGGCAAGGGTAACTGTTCGCATGATGTTGATTTTTCAGGTAAGTTTGCAGTTGTCAGGGATAATACACAAAACCTGCCCGTTACCCTGATAATGGCATCAAAAAAAGGTGGTTTAATTCTTCTTTTCCGCGTTGCGTATGGTGCTTGCCTGTTGCTAAAAGCCATAGCATCTCAATTATTCAAATGCCCCCTCCCCAACCCTCCCCGACAAACCTTCTCCCTCTCCTTCCAGGAGAGGGTCCGGGGAGAGGTCATTTACAATAAGATGAATATCTGATGGTATGATTCCAATCAATCAAATCATAAAATGATTTCTGATGTTTTCAATAAGTTTAAACTGCCCCGGATGAAATAAATTATCAAAATAATCCGAATGACTCAAAAAGATGAAATATATGTGCTATATTTGTACGTTATTTCATACATTATATACATATATATCATATAATGACTGATATTTCATACATCTCAACCCCTGCTACAACCGATCTTGCCCTGCTTGGGAGCCTGGGTTCGTTCATCAGGCAGCAAAGGCTGCAGCAGAACAAGACCCAGGGGCAACTGGCAAAAGAGGCAGGGATATCCCGTTCAACCTTAAGTTTATTTGAAAAGGGCGAGAATACTGGGATACTGGTATTTATCCAGGTGTTACGGTCGCTGAAGCTCCTCCAGCTGCTGGAAGTCTTCCAGATGAAGCAGCAGGTCAGCCCGCTCGCATTAGCCAAACTGGAACGGTCAAAAAGGCTCCGGGCAAGTCGTGGCGAAACCGGCAGGAAAAAATCACCCCCGCAATCCGACTGGTAACCATGAACACAGCATATGTAACTATCTGGAACAGCCTTGTGGGAGCCGTAGCCTGGGATGACACGACCGGGCTGGGCTCATTTGAATTTGAGCCCTCGTTCCTCCGGAACAACCTTGACCTGGCTCCGTTACAGATGCCCATGGATGAAGCGCGGGCATGCATCTTCAGTTTTCCCGGGCTAAGGAACAGCCCGGCTTTTAAAGGACTGCCAGGCCTGCTGGCCGATGTGCTTCCCGACAAATATGGCAATGCCCTTATCAACGCATGGCTTGCACGCAGGGGTCGGCCGTCGGACAGCCTGAACCCGGTTGAAATGCTTTGTTTTATTGGTAAACGGGGAATGGGCGCCCTCGAATTCGAACCGGCCGAACCAAGCGTTTCCGACAAACCGACCAACGTTGAAATCAACGACCTCGTGCAAATAGCCAACGACATCCTCCTTGGCAGGCAGGATTTTTCGGCACAGCTGCCGGCCGACGAAGAAAAGGCCCTGCTGGATATCCTGAAGATCGGAACCTCTGCCGGCGGCGCCAGGGCCAAGGCATTAATCGCCTTTAACGCGGATACCGGTGAAATCCGCAGCGGACAGGTTCATGCGCCGAAAGGGTTTACCCACTGGCTGATCAAATTCGACGGTGTTGCCGACAGTCAGTTCGGGGCAATCCACGGTTACGGCCGTGTCGAAATGGCCTACCACCTGATGGCCCGGGCAGCAGAAATTGAAATGACCGAGTGCCGGCTGCTTGAGGAACACGGCAGGGCCCACTTTATGACCCGCCGGTTCGACCGTGAACCTGGCAAAGGAAAAATTCATGTCCAGAGTTTTTGTGCCATGCAGCACCTCGACTTCAACAATACCGATCTCTACAGCTATGAGCAAATGTTTGAGGCCATGCGGTTGCTGGGATTGCCTTATCCTCAGGCCGAACAGCTCTTCAGAAGGATGGTTTTCAACGTCGTTTCGCGCAATTGCGACGACCACACGAAAAATTTTGCCTTTATCATGGATAAATCGGGCCAATGGAGTCTCGCCCCTGCTTTCGACGTATGCCACTCCTACCGTCCCGGAAGCAGCTGGGTAAGCCGGCAGTCGCTGAGCATAAACGGTAAGCGGCAGAATATAACTACTGATGATTTCCTTTTTGTGGCCAGGCAGATGAACATCAAGAAAGGTGCCGGCATCGTGAACCAGATTGTCGGAGTGGTCAACGACTGGCCCCGGTACGCCGATGAAACCGGGGTGGCATCAGGTTTGAAGGAGGCGATTCAGAAAACGTTGGTTGAAAGGATCGGGTAATATGGGCGCTCCGAACGGACATAGTTTACCTGGTTTACAGCAAAAGCAGGTAGGGGTTGATTTTTTGACAAAAGCTGCACAAGTTCTTCTCAATACTTAATTTGAAAGGATAGGATGTGCCTGCCTCAATAGATACGCACTTGGATCTGAATGGTACGCTCCATTCGCGGCTTCACACTCATGGTGTACTTCAGTTCTTCATACACCTCACACTGAAGGAATTTGCACGGGAAGAAGGATAAGATAAAACACCTGGATTTGACTGGTTCAATCCTCTTGCCAAGGCGCCGGTGGTTGAAGTAATTGTGGAAGTCCAGTACATTGCCCCTTTATATAAGCCATTGTAAAAAGACCAGGTGCTGTTCAAATAATTCAAGCCTCCGCTTAAAGAATTAAAGCCATTCAAAAGCAAGGAATCTTTTAAAAACGACCCTGCCAGACCCGCACCGTCATATAAGACAATCATTGCGTCCCATTCGGCTGACTCCGGTATATGCCATCCCGGGGGACAAAGGCCCTGGATCCTGCTGGTGATATTATATTGCATCAATTCATCCCACTGGTACATTCCACCATAGGTATTGCATTTTAGGAAATCGTCCTGAAGGCAATATTTCTCTGCCACACAGTTATCCGACTGAACCAGTGTCCCAATGACTCCTGTTCCATAGTTAAGATTGGCTGCCATCCAGCATTTTCCATCGGCTAACAGCACGGTAGGATAAGCCTGGCCATCACGGATATCAATCAAGGAAGAACCGCAAGTAAATGGTTGCGCCGTAATAACCTGTATCTGGAAAGTGACGGAATTGTTGCAGGAATAGATGTTTGTATAGGAATAGGTCATTGTTTTGATCCCTGCCCCGGCAATGGCAGGGTTGAATATCCCGGAAGAGACCCCCGGACCCGACCAGGTACCCCCTGGGGGAAGCCCTCCCTTGAGTTGAAATGGTTGGGCATTGGTTGTGGTTTTTGTATCGGCACATGGGGTGTAGCTTACCTGGGGAGGTATTCCAGTAATCATCATGACGGAATTGCTGGTTTTCGGGTTGTTATAAACACATGACTTGTCGGAAGTCAGTACACATGTGATGACATCATGGTTCATGGGAATATAAGTATAGGTTGAATTTATAGCGCCTGATTGATCCAACCCATTAACCTGCCATTGGTAAGCAGGAGATATCCCTCCATTGCCCGGAGTGGCCGTGAAGGCAACGGTGGTTCCTGCACATACTGGGTTGGGGGATGCGGTTATAGACACGGTGACAGGCTGAGGTTGGTCAATATTCATGGTGATGGTGTTGGATGTCGCGGGGCTGCCTGAAATACAGGAAAGAGTTGATGTCATGATTGCATAAACCTGGTCTCCGTTCACGGGAACATAGGACCAAACTGAGGCCGTGCTTACCAATCCCCCGTTTACAAACCACTGGTATGCTGGTATTCCAGCGTGCACCGGCGCTGGTGTAAAAGTCACCAGGGTGCCTGCACAAACCGGGTTGGAAGTCGCGTCGATGGTGAGGCTGACAGGCAGCATCGGGTCAACTGTCATAATTACCGGTGGCGACGTTGCGGGACTTCCTGTAATGCAATCAGCGCTGCTGGTAAGGACACAGGTTACAATGTCCCCGTCGACCGGGGTGTAGTTGTACGTATTCATATTTAAACCGGTATTGTTTCCATTTACTTTCCATTGATATACCGGGGATAAGCCCCCATTTGCAGGACTGGACGTAAAGGTAACAGCGGTGCCTGAACACACCGGATTGAAGGCAGCTGTAACTGATATCGACACTGAAGTGGTGGCTGTAACAAAAACCTCTGCACTATCCGGTTTACTTTTGCATCCATCATTGCCCACTACCAGAAAGTATTTACCGGAATTGGTCGTAACACTATTTAGTATTTGCGGATTTTGCACCACAGAACTATAACCACCAGGACCGGTCCATAGATAGGAGGATCCACCAGAACCAGATAATTGAATCACATCTCCTGAGCATACCGGACTGTTACTGGTTGCAGTAGCGACTGGCTTTGACTTCTGGGTTATATGAATGGTATCAGCAGTTAAACAATTATTTGAATATTTTACCTGAACCCAATAGGTGCCTGGCTCTGTAACCTTATAAAAAGAGTTGGTACTACCATCCTGCCATTGATAAGAAGTTCCGCCATAAAAATATTCAGTAGTCAGTAATAGCGTGTCCCCCTGGCAAAAAGAGCTATCCTTTGGAAACCCGTAAATATATCCGGGACCATCTGTGAAGTTCCATCCACTATTGTTACTAACATTCGAACTATTCACCCCGGCATAAAATGTAGCCCCCCCCATTGCCTTCTGGTCCCTCAATTCAAGATAACCGCAAACTACATCGCCCGATGACTTTGTAATTATGGATTGGGATCCTGAGGTAATAGACTGGATCGTGATCGGGAAACAACCATTGCCTAGCGCTGAAAAATGGTCATTGACGATCTGATTACTCCAACTGTCTAGGAAATAGCTACTTCCAGCAGAAAATGTAAGCGTATCGAATATGTTATTTCCATAAATTCTTCCATCGCCGTTTAGGATTACCTTATGAAATTTCGTACCGATGCTATATATCTGACAGTAATCGCCGTTAAACAGAATATTATGGATGCTATCATTTAAATCTAAATATCTCAAATAAAGTTTGGAACCCGGCAATGAGAAAATTTCCCTGATTTTAAACTGATACTTATGTGTTGCCCAATCAAGGTAACAATTTATTCCATTGCCGGTTATTAACGAATCAATCGTTAATTTGATATTGTCAATACTGCTGCTGGTGTTCAACTCAAAAAAATAGGCTTGGACCATTAGGTTACTGATGGTTGTTTTTGTTCTGATATCCCAAATGGTATAGCCGTAATTGGTATTGGTGCTTATAATATTATGAAAGACCAACGGAGAAGTTCCGTGAATAAGGAGAGGATAGGCTATCATGTTATTCCCTGAAAGTATAAATGTTGACTTTCCAGCATTGAATGTCAGATTGTCGCTGTTGAGGCGAAAATTTTCGACTGTACTGCCATTGGTATTGCATGTAATGATTGAATTTCCAAGTGTAAACATCCTGGGATTGGTATTGTCGGAGTTGAAAAACTTACAATAAACAGGGTTATCGTTTGTATTCAATGAACCATAATTCAAAAACAATGTTTCGGACGTACTCAGTTTATCTGCAAGAGTCCAGCTTCCATTACCATATCCTTGAAAACAAACATCATTCAAAAAGGTTTTGCCACCTGTTGTAATCATTTTACCAGCCGTGTGTGCCTCAAAATAAACTTTTCCTAAAAAGTCCCAGTTCATCCCGGCTACAAGAGTTAAAGAGCCATAAATATGAAGTTTATCTATCGATGAACCTGTTAAAACCGGAATAGGGACTAAGGCCGGGCCCCATACCATACTGTTACAAAATGCGTTTTCGGTATTGATTTCGACAGTTTTACTTGAGGCAGTAAATGAATTGATATCAAAAAAAACATTATCAATTGGCGAAGGAATACATCCCCCTCCAGTACCTCCGCTGGTAAGTGACCAGTGGCCCGGGTCATTCCAGTTCCCTGTTCCCCCAACCCAAAACAGGTCTAGCGGTACGCCCGGTGTAAAGGTCCACCCGGAATTATTCCCAACGTCGACTGAATTGCTTGCAATAAAAGCAGCGCCACCAGTGGCATTTATATCTTGGAGAACTAGGAAATCCGCTGAAACCAAGCCACCTGATTTGAAAATTGCACCCTGGGTACCGCTCACATCGGTTTTGATCAGAATATTTCCTGAACAGGTGCCGTGAGCTGTAAAATTATCAATGATGGTTTGCGTTTGGCCGGATGCAATGGAATATACCAAGCCGGATGCAAATGTAAGACTATCGAAGGTGCTGTTTCCATCGATATCACTGTCTGCATTGAGAATGACTTTATGAAACGAAGAATTGTCCCCATTTATGGTGCAATGATAGCCGTCACAACGAATATTGTGAATGCTATCCTGCATATCGGCATTCAAAATGAGGGTGGAGTTCTGCGAACTAATAATATCTCGGATAGTAAGGTTATAAATCGGATCAAAAACCTTCATGCAATCACCCATGATTAATAGGGAGTCGATCGTAATCTTGACGTTGTTGAAACTGCCAAAGTCTTTTAGTTGAAACTCATTGTTCAAGATGGCAAGCTTATGAAACGAAACCTTTGTCCGGATATCCCAACAGGTATATCCCCCATTTGTACAGTTATTTGTGTTTGTTGTTTCAAAGTTATAAAAAGCCATGGGCGCACTCCCTTTGATCGAAAGTGGAAACGCAACTGTGTCTATTCCGAAGAGTTTAAATGTTGAGGTTCCGGCATCAAATGTCAGATTATCGCTGTTTACCCTGAAATTATAATCAAAGGATGTTGAATTGCAGGTAAATACTGAACTTCCAAGTGTCAAAGCTCTTGTGTTGGGGTTGTCTGAGTTGAAAATCCTGCAATTAACACTCTTATTATTTGTATTTAATGAACCATTCTTCAGAAACAGACCACTGGATGTCACGAAATCATCGGATAACAGCCACCCACCACCATAACCCTGAAAAAAAACAAGATTATTAAATATCTTGCCAGCGGAGGTGATTGTCTTTCCAAGGGAAAGAGATTCAAAAAAAGTCATTCCATTAACATTCCAGTTCATCAATGGTATGAGGGTCAGCGAACCGTAAATGCGGAGGTTATTTGTAAGACCGACATTGAAGGATGGTGAATTTGTAGCACCAATCCAGTCCATACTGTGGCAAAGCGCATTCCTGACGTTAATGTTGACAGATTGACCCGGTCCGGAAAATGAATTGATATCGAAAAATACATCATCCACAGGTGAAGGAATGCATCCATTAGGTGGGCCGCCAGAAGAGTCGGACCAATTCATAGGATCCGACCAGTTTCCACTGTTCCCAATCCAGAAAAAATTCCTTTGTACCAGTGGAACAATGGTCCAGCCAGTATTGTTGCCCAAATCGACCGAATTATCAGCATGAAAGGTTGCCCCCCCGGTTGCGCTTATATCCCGAAGCGCCACATATGATGTTGGAACGCTGCCGACTGATTTGGATATGGTGGACTGAATCCCTGGCACCGAAGCTTTAATAAGGATGTTGCCGGTACAGTTTCCGATTGCCGAAAAATGGTTAATGATAGTTTGCGTTTTGAGCGATTCGAGTTCGTATACATAACCCGGTGCAAAGGCTAAACTGTCGAAGGTATTGTTACCGTTGATGTAACTGTCGCGGTTAAGAATAACCTTGTGGAACCTGGCATTTAATCCATTAATGGTACACAGTTCCCCATTGAACAGGAGGTTTTTAATGGTGTCTTGTTCGTCGACATTTAAAATTAGTGATGCATTCTGAGAACAATTTATTTCATTAATTTTAAGTAGATAACCATTGTCAAACTTTTTATTACAATCGCCCATGATCTCTAGTGAGTCGATGATTATTTTAGCATTATCTGAATTCTCGAGCAAATGAAACTGGTTTCCTGTGATCGTCAGTTTTTTAAAGCTGGTTTTTGTACGGATATCCCAGTATGACTCTGGTTGGGCACCACAAAGCAGTCTGATGTCGGATGTAACAATGTGATAAAAAGTCAAAGGAACTGATCCAAATATCATTAAGGATGGTTGTAGCAAATCAGTAGGTTTCCCGGACAGCACAAACGTCGATGTTCCAGCATCAAGTGTCAGGTTCGTACTGGAAACCGTAAAGGTTGAATAATAGTTGTTAGAACTGATGGTAATTACAGAACTCCCGAGGGTTAAAGACCTGGGATTAACAGAAGTTGAATAGAAACTTGTACAATTTATGTATTGATTGTTGGTGTTGAGAGCTCCAGAATTATAATAAATTTCAGAAATACAATTTAAGGGATCCGCCAAAGACCAGCCGCCACCTAGTCCTTGAAAAACAATCAAACTAAGGAATTTTCCGGCTGAAGTTATGGTTTTGCCGGGAGCGGTTGACTCAAAAATAATTGAGCCTGTAAAGTTCCAACTCATGGCCGTTATAAGGGTCAGCGATCCATATATTCGCAAGTCGTTTGTTCCTGTAAAGGTAGGAGAGAATCCGGCACCGGTCCAAATCATATCACGGCAAACTGCGTTCCCCAAATCAACCGTTACGTTTGAGTTTCCTGGACCAAATGAATTTTCATCAAAAAAAACATCATCGAAGGGTGTCGGGACTTGAGAATGAATAATTGTTCCACCTGAAGTTGTAGACCAATGGGTTATTTCAGACCAGTTACCTGTGCCACCTATCCAATAATAATTCAAGGCAATTGATTGAACAGGAGTTACACAAATAAGAAAGAAAATGGCTGAGCAAAAAAATATGTTTCGTGAAACGGACATCATAAAAACTAGTTCAAAACCAATGTCAAAGAGATCTGAAGGTTTTCCATATGAATCTGGTAATCTTGTTCCACTTTAATAATTAAAACTCAGAACACTCCAATCGCGAATCATACCCTCCCCGACCATGTGGCCTCAAACGGGAACTTCCCTCAGTCCCTCCGAAAATGCTAATGTTACCGAAATCCAGAACGAGACTTATCTCATGAGCACCGCCAGTGCCCTGAAGCGCCCCGGTAAGTTGCATATCATAGTTGTAGGTAAATTTTACACTCATGTTATCAGCAAAAACGTACCTGTATCCTCCCAAGAAGACCATAGAGCCGTTTGAATAGGAACCAAATGCTCCCTTCATCCATAAACCCACATAAACACCAAATTTGGTCAGGTTCATCCCTACCTGAAACGCGTTTAAATTCCCCTGATTCTGATAGATAACACCCGGGTTTATTTTTAATGCACCTTCCTCCAATACATTGAAACCATTCGAACCTCCGATGGCCACAATCATGTCGGCATGGGCCACCCATTTTCTGGGTAAAGGAGCTTTTGCTGTCTGCAGAAAGGATTGGTCCGGTTCGAAAAGGTGATCTACAGCCAACCCCAGGGTTCCGGACAGACTTCCTGGTTCGTTGGCAAACTGAACAATTCCTCCAACTCCAAAATCAGGCAGGTTCAGAACATTGTTGGCTGGCGGGATAAATCCTGTCTTGTATACGTTTCCGTATTTCTCACTCAGCGCATCTGAAAAAACAAAGTCGTCCCAGCGCACACTCTTCTGCAACCAGGATGCTTTAATCCCTAACTGTCCGATTGTCATGGCGGAAAATGGAATCCTAACCGCCAGCGAAATACCAAGGTTGAAATTCCTGATAAAACCAAGCCCGTCATTGTCAGTATTTAACATCAGGCCCAATCCACCTGATCCGGGCAGATTCCTGTCTCCTATATCTGCACTGAAATGATATGATTTAAAATCATAGGGCAAGGCAGGCCACTGATCGCGAAAAGAAAGCCTTGCGTGCAACCCGGTATATAACCCCGTATAAGCCGGGTTATAATACATCGGGGCATTGAGAAACTGGCTATAGTTGGGATCCTGACCCAAAAGCTGAATGATCGGCCCAGCCAGAAAACTTAACAAGATGAACACTTTTATCTTTTTCATACCCTTTTTTCCTATATTACCTGATCAATGTTACTGTACCAATGGTAGTCGTGTTGCCTTTCCCGTTGTCCGACCCTTCCCATATTTTCCCATTTTTAAACCTTGCATAAATCTTCCACATGTAAACATCCTGTGGCAACGGTTCACCATTGAATGTGCCGTCCCAGCCTTCAAATGGCTTTCCAACGCAATTTTCTTTTGAAAGAACGTCACAATCGAGTTTAGTGGATTCCCAAACCAAATGTCCCCATTTATCAAATATCATGACATGGTACTCGCTCAAATTAAGCCCCTTTGGCTTGAATAATCTGATATCCTGCCAGTGGAGCTGGTTAGTAATAAAGCTGGGAGAAAACGCATTCGGAACAAACAGGTTATCGAAGAGGAATTCATATTTAAGATATGTAATATCAGAACATCCGGTGGTAGTGTCTATTACTACAAGAGTAATGATATAGGTTGTAGTGTCTTCTTCATATTTCACAATAGGATTCTCCTCTGTTGAACTTTTTCCGTTTCCGAAATACCACTGATAGTCCTTGTTCTTACTTGACTCGTTATTCAGCCTGATTTCTCCCGGTGTACCATCTATATTCTCAGTTAAAGTAAAGGCTGCGACCGGGGATTGATTTACTTTCAACTTCGCTTCCGTGGTATCCGAACATCCAAAGCCATCTATTACAATTAATCGTATCGTGTCAATGTCTGTTCGCGGAAACCTGTATTCCGGGTTTTGCAAGCCTGAGGTATCCTTCTTTGTCGTTCTATCGCCGAAGAACCATCGCCATATCTTGATGGTAGTGTCAGCCAACAGTGTTTTATCCGTGAAGAAAGTTGTATCCCCACTGCAGGGTGCTGAGTTTTCAAAGCGTGCCACAGGCAGCCCGTATACATGAGTAGGTTTGGTGAGAGAATCCTTACAGCCAAATTTATTCATGACAACAAGTTTGACATTGTAAATTCCTGCAGAATCATACTTATGCCCAGGGTTTTTCTTCAAGGAAGTATCGCCGGGTTTTGTACTAAAACTCCAGTTCCACCTGATATTCTTTTCTCCCCAGGTTTTTGACGTATCCTGGAATAGGGAGATCTGGTGTAGGCAGGTGCCAATATTCGAGAAATATGTCTTTGGGGTTGGATGTATTTTGACGATAGTAGCTAAACTGTCAACGACAGTCGATCCGTCAACCAAGGCATTGATGGTGAGATTTACATGATAAGTGCCTGAGTCGGCAAAAATGTGATAAATCGGGGACTTGTATTTTGTATAGGTTGTATCTTTCCCATCTCCCCATATCCAATGCCATTTTTTAATTTTTGACACGGGAAGCGATGTGTCGGAAAAAGCAATCTTATACCTGGCACACAATGTATCCTTGTTTGTGAACCCTGCTGCAATGCACGGGAACCGTTGAACGTTTCTTGACAAACTATCGATACACCCGTGAACATTGGTTACTATGAGGGTTACTTTGTAAACCCCCGGATTGACATAGAGATGCGACGTACTCCCGCTAAGTGGCGTGAAGATCTGCGTAGAATCGCCGTCCCCCCATCTCCACTTCCAACTGAGGATATTCCCTGAAGATGGATTTGGAGTAACGTCTTCAAAAAGAATTGTGCTGTCGCAGGGCGTAGATACAAAATTAAAATCAGGTTTGGGTGTTTTCTCCACGGTAACATTCAGATAAATACTATCAACACAACCATCTGAATTCTGCGCTTTCATTTTTACCGGGAAAGTGCCCGGCTTGGAAAATTTATGGGTTGGAGCATATAACATCGACGTGTTATTGGGGAATGACTCCGGGTCACCGAAATTCCATAATACCGGATATAAGGAATCCCCGGGTGCAAGATTTAAGGGTTTGAATTTCGTGGGAAATCCTTCACACGTATCATTAAAGTTAAAAGTAAACCCCCAGCCTGGTTTCACGAACACCAGGCTATCCTTTATCTTATCCTTGCAACCATGATTATCTGTAACTGTTAACGTTACCGGATGAAACATGTTCGTGGGACTAAAATCGTGTTCCGGGTTTGGTCCAAATTCAACCTGCCCCGCATTAAATATCCATTCACGTGTTACAATAGATGCACCACCGATCCCTTGTGAACCATCAAAGAAGAAAACTTTTCCGGCTTCACAGAACTTAGAAACATAAGTGAATGCCGCAACCGGCTTCCAATTAGCGATGACAACTTTGGTAATTGAATCTTTACACCCGAACAGGTTGGTTACGGTCAGTGTTACGTTATAATTACCTGCTGCAGCATACGAATGCTTTGGGTTCTTTAAATTCCCATGAGGTGTACCATCACCAAAATTCCAGTCCCATTCCCAAATTGTATTACCATTCGGAAGTGACTGGTCGGTAAACTGCGTTGAATCCTGCTCACAAGCTGCATCATATTGGAATCCCGCGGTTGGCTTCGTATTTATGTTCACCTGTTGAACGGTATTGCCATAACATTGACTGGCATTTAACACATGTAAAGTCACGGCATACGTTCCTTGCAAATTATAGATATGCGTGGGGTTTTGCAGTGTCGATGTGTTTTCCGGGCCACTTGAGGGGTCTCCAAAATTCCAATTCCAGGATTGCACGCTTCCTGCCGGTGTCGAATTATCAGTGTACTGCACGGGACTGCCAACACAGGCATTGGTTGTTGAAAACGCTGCAACAGGTGCTTCATGAATTACTACCTGTTTTCCTCCAATTACACTGTCAATACAACCACTGGCATTGGTTATCGTAAGGTGAACCTGGTAATTACCCGCCGCATTGTAGGTATGATCCGGGTTAGATAACGTGGAGGTATTATTTTGTCCTGACCCGGGATCTCCAAAATTCCAGTGCCAGGCCTGGATGACCGATCCTCCATTCAACTGCGAAAGGTCAGTGAAATAAACAGGTATTTGCGGACATGTTATGGAGCCAATACTGAAATTGGCAATGGGGTGCACCCCGATTGTTACCGGGCTTATTTTTTCATCCGTGCATTTGTCGGAAGTAGTGATGGTAAGTTTAACACTATATGTGCCCCCATTCGTAAATTTATGTTTGACATTTTGGTTCCCGGGAACAGTAACCGAGACTACTGGAGACCCATCGCCAAAATCCCATTCCCATTTGTTAATATAACCATGAGGGGTTGTGGAATAATCATTAAACTGGACTGAATCCCCCGCACAGTTGGGCGAAACGTTGCTGAATAATGCATTTGGTTTACCAAGGACTAGAACCTGTTTGGTCGTATCCTTCAAACAACCAAGGTTACTGGTAACCGTCAGTTTTACATTGTAAACATTGGCAGCAGAATACGTGTGACCGGGATTACTTATGGTAGAGGTTACACCATCTCCAAAATCCCACCAATAGGATACAATTGACCCTGAATTTGCAATTGAGAGGTTCGTAAAGGTTGTCATACTTCCAAGACAAGCTGTATCAGCTTTAAAATTGGATAATGGTCGAACATTCATTGTAAGCTGAGGCTTTGGCAGCAAAGTGTCAATACACCCATTTGCGCTGACCACGATCATGGTAATATCGAAAGGTCCAGTGCCGCTAAATACATGAGTTGGGTTTTGAAAGGTTGAAGTATTTGATCCTCCTGAAAGTGGATCCCCGAAGTTCCAGCTCCAGGTTTGTATGTTGCCGCCACCGTTTGTCTGTGAAATATCTGTAAACTGAACCGGTTGGTTTTGGCAAAGTACACTTGAATGAGTGAAATTTGCAACCGGCGCCGGTGCACTGGTTACGGTTTTTGAGACAACTCCTACACACCCTCCAGAAGCGGTGGTGGTTGTCACGGTTAAAGTCACCACATGTGAGGTGGCGCTTCCTGCAAAAGTGTGGGTTATATTCGGGTTGGCAGGGAATGTAATTGCAGGAATGGTCACCCCGTCTCCAAAGTCCCATTGCCATGTTTGAATGGAGGCAGGAAACCCTGGTGGAACAAATGACTGGTTATAGAAACTCACCGGATTGCCAACACACCCCCCCGGTGAAAATGTAAAGTCGGCAACCGGTTTCGGGTTTACAAGTACCTGTTTGGTAACCGAATGTATACAACCATTTGAATTTGTGACCATAAGGGTAACATTATGATAACCATATGATGCAAATACATGCTGGGGAGATGGTATAGCAGCAGTGCCGCCGTCACCAAAATTCCACGCATAGGAACTGATCGTTGTAGGGGTTGGAGGAATACCGCCGGGTGGAGTCGTTGATGCATCTGTAAATGTAACCGGACTTCCTTCACATGCCGCAGTACTCGTGAAATTTGCCGTTGGCAACGAGTTGATGGTAATTGGAGGTGATGTATAGGTGTTTACACACCCGTTTGAACTCGTAACAGTTAGGGTTACCGTATAGTTTCCGGCAGCCGTAAATGTGTGGGAGGGATTTTGCAAGGTGGAACTGTTGTTTGCCCCGGATAAAATATCCCCGAAATTCCAGCTCCATGTTTGGATGGATCCTCCTCCGTTGGTTTGGGTTAAATCGGTAAAATCAACCTCCTGCCCAATACAGGTAGTGTTCGAGTGTGTATAACTGGCAACTGGTGATGGAATGCTTGTGACCGTTTTCGAAATGGAGTCAGTGCATCCGTTTGTCGTTTTGACTTTCAACTTCACGGAATGAGTAGTGACCGTGTTATTGAATGTATGAGTAACGTTAGGGTTGACAGGAAAATCGATTGTTACAAGTCCTGAACCGTCGCCAAAATCCCAAATCCACTGGTCGATGTACGATGAAAAACCGGCAGGTACAAAGGATTGGTTATAATAGTTAACAGGTAGACCAACACATGCGGCCTGTGACACTGTGAAATCGGGAACGGGTTTAGGATAAACAGTTACTGGTTTGGTCACTGTATGTATGCAACCATTGGAGTTTACAATAGTCAGCGTGACATTAAATATTCCGTGAGATGCGTAATTGTGTTGCGGAGACTGCAAAGTAGATGTTCCCCCGTCCCCGAAATCCCAGGAATAAGATGATATTGACAAGGCATGTGCAATAGAAGTACTTGTGAATGATGTTGCTCTGTTTTCACAGGCAGCAGAATAAGTAAAATTAGCCACCGGCAAACTATCAATGGTAATGCTTACCGTATCCGACCTGCCACATCCATTCGCGCTCATAATGTTTAAAACCACTATATAAACACCGGTAGAAGTAAAACTATGATCAGGGTTTTGCACGGTGGAAGTATTGCCGGTTCCGGATAACGGATCCCCGAAATTCCAGTTCCATGTTTGTATATTGCCGCCACCATTGGTTTGCGAAAGATCGGTGAACGAGACAAGCTGACCGACACATGTTGTACTGGAATAGTTGAAGTTAGCGATTGGCGAAGGAATACTGTTGACTGTTTTGGTTATTGAGTCAGAACAACCATTCGTTGTGGCTACAATGAGTTTTACGAAGTGGGAGGTGGCGTTTCCGGCAAAGGTGTGTACAATATCAGGGGAATTTGGATAATGAATGGTCTGCTGCGGCGTACCATCTCCAAAATCCCAGGTCCATAATGTATCATACGCTGAAAAGCCGGAAGGGATAAATGAAAGGTCAGTGAAAGTAACCGGGTTGCCGATGCAACTTGCGGCAGAGAAAGCAAATCCGGCAACTGGTTTGGGATTCACGGCTACCTGTTTGGTGATCGTCCCCATACATCCGTTTGTATTGACAATTGTTAGGGTTGTATTATAGAAGCCGCTTGCCGTGTAAGTGTGCCATGGCGATTGCTGTGACGATGTACCGCCATCTCCGAAAGTCCAGCTGTATGATACTATACCTGTTGCATTTGGAATCGACAGGTTGGCAAAGAGTGTCGCGTTTCCCTCACAAACCGTTGTTACTGAAAAAGTAGCGACAGGGTCGGTGTTAATTGTAACTGGGAGTGTGATTGTGTTAATGCATCCATGCGAATTCGTCACGGTCAGCGTTACAAAATAAGATCCCGCCACGGTGAACAAATGAGATGGTCCGGATGAAGAGGAGGTATTGTTAACACCGGAAACCGGATCACCAAAGTTCCAAAGCCAGGTGGTGATTATACCACCGCCATTTGTTTGAGAAAGATCATGAAATTGCACGAGTTGGTTGGCACAGCTCGGGGTCCCTGGCAATACTTCAAAGGAAGCAACGGGTGCCGGGGTAAGGCTCAACAGGTGTGATATTGAATCTTTACATCCAAAATCAGAGGTAACAACCAATTTCACATTGAACACATATATATTGCCTGGAAAAACGTGGCTTACATTTGGGTTTGCAGGATGCACGACAGTTGTCGATGTACCATCACCCCAGTGCCATACCCAGGTTGTAATGTAACCAGGATATCCTGATGGTATGATTGATTGATCGGTAAACTGAACTGCTACCGAATCGCAGTTCACGGGTTCAAACGCAAACCCGGGGATTGGCAAGGCCATCACGGATACTGACCTGGAAACAGCGTTCTGGCAGCCATTGAGGTCGGTCACAGTCAGGACAGCCGTGTAATTTCCCGGGGAACCATATGCATGATTTTCAACGACAGGGCTGGTCCCGTGCGCTGTACCATCTCCAAAGTCCCAGTCCCAGGTGGCGATGGTCGAAAAGGTCATAACAACAGGGTTGGCATTGAAGGTGACCACCTGGTTCACACAGGCCGTGTTAAAGGTAAAATCAACCGGGGGCGCGGGCCTGATGTGCACAGGTTTCACAATCGTATCAGTACAGTTGTTGCTGTTCTCCACGATAAGGCTGACCTGGTAGGTTGAATTACCATTGGTAAAGTCATGGGAGGGGTTTTGTAAAAAGGACTGATTATTGACACCAGATCCGGCATCACCAAAATCCCATTTCCAGGAAACAATACTGCCGGTTCCATTTGGAAAGGAGACATCTGTAAAATGGACCAGTGCATTCTCACACGTGTCGGTATATTGAAAATTGGCAACGGGCGTTGGGATGATGGTAACGTCATGGCTGTAAGAATGGAGGCATCCGTTGGAAGTGGTGACAGTCAGGGTTACCGTATAGGTTCCGATGACACTGTATTTTTTCTTGACATTTGGGTTACCAGGGAAATAAATCACTTTGTGCGGTGAAAAATCACCAAAATCCCATTCCCATTTTTGAATATACCCGGAGGTAGTTGAAGACAGGTTGGTAAAGGTAACACTGTCATTAGCGCAAACGGAGCCAGGACTTGCAAATAAAGCAGTTGGCGACGGACCGATATTCACCACATGGGTGATCCGGTTTGAACACCCGCCGATATCCTTTATGGTCAGCGTTACATTGTAATTGCCTGTTTGAGCATAGTAGTGGGGCGGGTTTTGTAAAAAAGAAGAACCTCCGTCACCAAAAGTCCAATGGTAATTTGTGACAGCGGGAATATTCGTCACACCGGGATCAACTGTAAACTGCGTCAATTGATTGATACAGGATCCCGTCCATGAATAATTAACAGGCGGAAGGGGCATGACCGACACATTGATCGTGGTATCCTTGTGACAACCATTCGAACTGTTTACCGTCAGTTTCACCGGGTACGTTCCCAGAACTGCAAAGATATGGGTGGGATTCTGCAGGATCGATGTATTGTTGGTCAGGGAAGCCGGATCTCCGAAATTCCAAAGCCATGAGGTAACAGTGCCGCCGCCGTTCGTAGCAGAGAGATCGGTGAACTGTATCGTATCTGACAGGCATGGCTCGGTATGGGAAAACACGGCAAGCGGAGAAGGCACAAGATTCAAGGATTGGGTCTTGAAATTTTCACATCCCGAGGAGCTCAACACTATTAGTTTGACATTATAGGGCCCGAGGCCGCTATAAAAGTGGGCTATATCCGGGTTTGTCGGGAAATTAACGGGCACATCCGGGGTTAGATCCCCGAAATGCCAGGTCCATCGGGTGATAAATCCTGTCGAACTGGTAGAATAATCAATAAAATGGATTGAGTCACCCTCGCAGTTTGGTCCTGTTGTATTAAAATCCGCAACAGGCAATGCTTTCACGTTGACCGCATGGATAGTTGAATTATGACAGCCATTCGTATCGGTTACTGTTAGCTTAACATTGACAATGCCAGGGATTGGATAAACAAAGCAGGGGTTTTGTACAAACGAATCGTCCGTGCCGTCCCCGTCAAGGTCCCATGCATAAGAGGTAATCATTCCTGTATTCGTAACCGTGGAGTTCACAAGAAAACAGGTTGATGCAGAAGCACAGGAGGAACCAAATGTAAAATCAACTCCGGGCTTTGGTTTCACTGAAATGGTTTTAATAATCGTGTCAGAGCATCCGTCTGCATTTCCAACGATTAACGTCACTATAAAATCACCAGTACCGGAAAAGGTATGTGTCGGATTTTGAAGTGTTGAGTTATTATTTAAACCCGAAGACAGATCACCAAAATTCCAATCCCAGGAAACCAGGTTCGTTCCCCCGTTCTTATCTGTCATGTCAGTAAATGAAATGATTTCTCCATCACAGGGAGGAGAATTGGTAAATGCCGTAACCGGCGCCGGCCTGATGGTGACCTGTTTGGTAAAGGAGGCCACAGGGCAATTTCCCGTGGAGGTTATGGTCAATGTTACATTATATATCTTCGGCATGGAAAAAATGTGCGTTGGGTTTTGCTGGGTGGAGCTGTTATTCGGGCCTGGATCATCAAAGTCCCATGACCATCCGGAGATGCTGCCCTGGTAAATGATCGACTGATCTGTAAAATGCACCGGCTCACCTGAACAAGGACTCGAATTGCTGAAATTGACAGCGGGCAATGGTACCACTGTTACCTTTTTTATGGTATCCTTGTGACATGTATTGTTATCAGTGGCTGTCAACCTTACAAAGTAATCTCCCGTATTCAGATAGGTATGCTGGGGATTCCAGGCGGTTGAAGTGTTCAGGGCAGGAGGTACCGGCTCACCAAAATCCCATTCCCATGACATACTCGTTCCCGGTGTCAGGTTCACAAATTGTGTCGGGTTCCCGATACAGGTAGTATCGGCAGTAAAATCTGTTGCCGGCAGGTCATTTACGGTGATATTATGAGTCACCGTGGCGGCACATCCCCGTTCATCATGGACGATCAAAGTTACCGTAAACACCCCTGATGACTGATAGACATGGCTTATATTCTGAATGGTTGAATGTGGAGAACTATCTCCAAAATTCCAGTCCCACGAAGTTATATTTCCAAAAGCCGGGGTTGACTGATCAGTAAAAGTGACGATCTCCTTTTTACAGGTGGATACCGGTGATGTGGTAAATGCGGCAACCGGACCGGGGTAATTATAGAAAGGTTTTGCAATATCATCTTGACAACCATTCGCATTGACCACTGTCAGTGTCACAGCGTAGGTACCTGCTGCAGCATATTTATGAACGGGATCTTTAACCGTGGCATGGGGCATGGTACCGTCCCCGAAATCCCAGTCATAGGAAATAACCGGAATGGAACCCTGGGCAACCGAAAAATCATGAAAATGGGTTGAATCGGGAAAACAGTTAGGATGATCGAAATCCCAGTCGGCTGCCGGTGGATATGAAATATTGATATTTTTGCCGGTCATGGCCGAACATCCGTTTCCATTTGTAACGGTCAGGGTCACATAATGACTCCCCACGAAATTGAAAACATGAATCGGGTCCTGCATGGCAGATGGGGGTGGCTCCCCAAAGTCCCAACTCCAGGCAGCGATAAAGTTCCCGGTTGAAACGGACAGGTCATGAAATTGTGTCGACATCCCCTGGCAGGGCGGGTTTAAAGTTGTAAAATCCGGCACAGGCTTGCTTACCGTAACAGGCAGATCCAGGGTATCGGAGCACCCATTTGCATTCGTAACAATCAACCTGACCGTATAGGTTTTGGTGACAGGGGTGAAATAATTATGGCAGGGATTTTGCAATAGTGAAAAATTTGAAACACCTGCGGCAGGGTCTCCGAAATCCCAATACCAGGATATAACCGGCACCCCTGATCCTATTGACGTATTGGTGAAGCAAACCAAGTCACAATCGGTGATTGAATAGCTGAAACTGGCCACAGGCTTATCGCCAAGAATGACCGGTTTCGTGGTGGAGTTCTGGCACCCGTTTATGTCAAAAACCGTCAGGGTCACATAGAAGGTCCCTGAATGGGTATATTGATGGACAGGATTTTGTGTATTTCCCGTAACCCCATCGCCAAAATCCCACACCCAGGTATTCAGCAGGTTCCCGCCAGTGATGGTTGACATATCGTTAAATTGCGTGGGGATGCCGGGTATAAAGCAATTTTGGCCACCTGGCTGACTCCATGAAAAATCAGCAACCGGAGGTTCGTGAACAACGACCTGTTTAACGACCGTTGCGACACAGCCATGCAGTGTGGTCACCGTCAGAGAAACATTGAAAGTTCCTGCCGAGGTAAAAGTATGGAATGGATCCTGTACATTTGAAGGGCCTGTGAAGTCTCCAAAATCCCATTGCCATGAAACGATGTTATCACCCATGCAGGAGGAAAGATTGTGAAAATGGGTCTGTGCGTTTTTACAAACAGTATCAGCCGTAAAATCGGCCACTGGACTGGGATAGACGCTGACGGCCTGCGTATCGCATGCAACACAGCCATTGGCATTCGTGACACAAAGGATCACATCGTACAACCCGGGGTTTATATAGGTATGCGAAGGATTTTGCACGGTTGAGGGGGTGGAAAAATCCCCAAAATTCCAGTGCCACGAAGTAATCTGACTCCCCGACCCGTTTGAAAAGTCGGTAAAAAAGGTTAGCTGGTTTGCACAGGGCGAGTTGAACTGGAACATTGCCGTCGGTAACGCGTGAACATTTACATACCTTGTAAAGGTGCTTGAACATCCATTGGTGTCTGTCACCGTAAGGACCACGGTGTATTGCCCCTGAAGTGCATACAGGTGCATAACCGGATCTGTATAAATGCCGTAATCCATGGTATGGCTGTCTCCGAAATTCCAGTGCCAGTGGCTTATGGCCGATCCGGGGGCGGTTGAAATGTCATGGAATACGGTAAAATCGCCAACGCAATTTTCGATTACATTAAAATTGGCAAGAGGTTTAGAGAAAATTACAACCTGGTGTGTGATTGAATCATAGCAATATCCATTATCGTATACCTTTAGCTTTACCTGGTAGGTTCCGGGAGCAGAATAGGTGTGCGTCGGATTTTGCAACCCTGAAACATTCTGGGGGTCGAGCGGGTTATCTCCGAAGTTCCATTGCCAAACAATCACATTTCCCGTGGATGCATATGACTGGTCAGTAAAATGGGTAGCTGTTCCAAAACAAGGCGACGACCATGCAAATTCAGCATTGGGCGATTTATCGTAGTAAAACTGTTTGGTTACAGAATCGACACAATTGTTGTTTCCTGTCACAATGAGGGTCGTATGGTAAAGCCCCGGTGAATTATAAACATGAGCAGCATTCTGAGTATAGGCATAATTAGCAGACCCCGAAGCAGGATCGCCGAAAATCCATTTCCAGCTTTTCACACCGCCTGCTCCGGAGGAAATACCCGTAAATTTCACCGTATCGCTGGTACATCCCCAGGTATATGTAAAATCAACCTGCGGCAATGATTTTACAAGTACCGGTTTGGTTATACTGTCGGCGCAACCTGTATTGTCAAAGAGGGTCAGGCGCACACTGTGCAAACCAGCATAGGTAAACTGGTATTCCATCGAGGGAACCCATGGATGGACTGTATAGGGCCCCAGGTCATCAAAATACCAATTCCCATGGTCAATCGTGGTCGACAGGTTCAGGGAATAACCTGTAAACTTCGTTTTTATCCCAAAACAGGCAGTATCTGCTTCAAAATCAACCTGTATGACCGGGTTGATCGTGACTAAACGCATGGTATCGGCAACGCACCCTGCCCCGGTTGTGACGGTCAGTGAAACATTGTAGGTTCCGGTCAATCCCGTGTAGGTATGCGTTGGACTGATTTGCGTAGACTGATTGCCATCTCCAAAATCCCAAACATAATCCAACCCTGATGTTGGATACCCTATTGATAAGTTAGTAAAAATAACGGTCCGGCTTTGGCAGACATTGCTGTAGGAAAACGCGGCATGAGGTACCGAATCAATGAGAATAGTAATACTGTCGGTGGCTGTACAGTGATTAACATCTGTCATTGTAATCACATAGGTATCGGAAAAAGTGGGAGTTATCAATGGCTCAAGTTGATTTGGATTGATGACTCCCGCGACCGGTAACCAGGCAAAAGTGTAAGGATAGGTTCCCCCGTAACCGTCCACATTCATTTGGATGCTGCTGCCTTTGCACACCGTGGAGTCAAGGTTGTTGATGTGTACTATCAAATTTGGGTTTTGCGGAAGAAACACACTGTCATGTACAGGGCAACTTCTAGTATCGGTTACAGTAACTAAATACCATTGACTTGCAAGGAGACCGGAAATCTGGTTTGTTGTTCCTCCATTACTCCATTGATAATGGTAAGGAGGTGTTCCCTGAGAAGGCGTGGCTGTGACGGTCCCGTTGTTTTGCCCATAACAAACAACCGGGGCCTGGAAATTAATTATAATCGGAGCCGGTTCAATGATTGTTACAGTCCGGACTACCTGATTCAGATTAGCATCCTTAATTACAAAGGTATAATTGCCGGCAGCGAGGTTCGTCAGGAGATAGGTAAACGGAGAGTTTGAAAGAGGCGTGGTTATATTGTTATAAAGAACTGTATATGGTGATACACTGCCAGAAACAGTGAGTTTAATCCATCCATCCTGTTCGCCGAAACAGCTGATATTGGATGAGTCGACCTGAACAAACAGGGCCGAAGGTTCGATCAAGGTAACACAATTGGATTTTTTACATCCATGTGCATCAGTTATAGTATCACAATAGATTCCTAAGCCGAGATTTGCAAGGGTAGAGGTAACTCCGGTCTGAACAAGCAGTGTTGTCGGGTCAGGAAATTTGTACCAGTGATGAGTATAGGGAGGTGATCCTCCCCCTGCTACCATGGTAATCGAGCCATTGGTCAGCCCAAATCCACTCGGGTTAACAATGTTTACCGGAGCAAGGGTAATTGCCGGCGGACGGATAATAGTTACTGTTGTACAGGTTGACTTGCAACCCTTCAGGTCCATCACGCCTAACATGTAGGGTCCGGGCGGCAGCCCCGAGAATAACGGGGAAGAACCATAACCGGATGCAGGACAATGTAATGTATATTGATAGGTTGGAGTTCCGCCTGTTACGTTCTTGATGGTTATTTGTCCGACATCTCCGTCCGTGTAACAATTGATATCGGTTTTATCGTAGTTAAACAACAACTGCTCAGGCTGCGAAATTGTAAAACAGGAATTCACCTTGCAGGAATTAATATCAGTGACTGTTACACAATAGGTTCCGGCACACAAACCGGAAATAATTTGTTGATTCCCTATAATGATGCCTGGGGTAGCTACTTTGGACCATGCAAATGAATATTGAGGAGTTCCTCCTGTTGCATAAACAGTTGCAGTTCCATTACAGTCATTGTAACAATTTAGCATAGACGTATAATCTATATTGGCAATCGTAAGAGGAGCAGCAGGCTGGTTGATGGTTATTGATTTTGAGACACTGCAATTGTTAGAGTCAATGACAGTTACGACATAACTACCAGGACAAAGATTTATGATCGGATTTCCCCCAACAGGAATACTTCCCGGCATTTTCACCCAGCTATAACTGTATTGTTTATTGCCGCCTGATGCGGTCGCATTGGCTGATCCGGTGCAATCACCATAGCATTTTACATCCTGTTGGGTCGCCGTGACGGTAAGTGCAGATATTATAACTGAAGCAGATTTTTTACAGCCATTTTTATCTGTGACTGTCACGGTATATATCCCCGTCGATAATCCGGTTGCAATGGCTGTTGTTTGTCCACCCGGAGACCATACATAGGAATATGAAGCTGAACCTCCGGTAACAATGGCCTGAGCAGCGTATGTGGAGCAATCAGAGGAGGTTTTAAAGCCTATATTTATTGAAGTTGGCTGTGGCATGGTAATCAGAAATGTCCTCTGACAACTTTTAGAGTCACTCACTGTTACCGAATAATTACCAGCGATCAAACCAGAAGTAACGCTTGATGTACTTCCATTTGACCACATATAATGATAAGCAGGTGCGTAAGAAAATGGCGTTCCACCTGAGGCATTAATGGTGATCGCACCACTGTTCCCCCCATTACATAATACGGTATCAATGGTAAATGTTGCTGTGATCTGCGGGCTTTCATTAATGGTTATCGTATCGCAAACATTAATCCCGCTTCCATTGTCATCAGTAACGCATATAGTGTAACTACCATGAGGGATGTTGAAAATGCAGGGATTATGTATCACACTTGGAGGTAGCCCCGGGGTGGGAGAAATAGAACTCCAGGTATACCCGTATGAAGGGCTGCCTCCTGACGCAATTACACACCCCCATCCGGCGTTCATACCATAACATATTGAGTCATTGTGTGTGACAGTGATTGATAACGGGACGATTAAGATACAAGCTAATTTCGTGCATCCCTTTGAGTCACGTATCGTATCGCAATACTCTCCCGGTGAAAGACCGCAAACGGTAGCAGTAGTAGCGCTTGTCTGCCAATGGTGGGTATATGGCCCAACACCACCTGATGGCGTGACCGTGATGCAATACGTCGTTGGAATTCCACTAACGGCTTGAATTGAATAGCTGTAAACAAGCGGAGGGGGTTCGCTTATATGCCTGCTTAGATCCTCGATGACACACCCGTTACCATCTGTAATTGTTATATCATAATCTCCTCCTCTTACGAGATAGGTGATGCCTGTACCCGAAAGATTCGCATTATGGATGGTGTCCCGAATCGAATTTTGCAGGCAATATGAGACAATCGGATTGATAAAAACAGCGTATGGGGCCACGCCTCCGCCAACTTTAACAATAATTTTCCCGGTACTGTCACAATTGCATTTTATGGTGTTCGGCGGGGTTGAAACACTCAAAATAAGTGCTGGCGGCTCAGTCATCGTTACATGAACAGTATCGGGTGTGCATGTGTAAATGTCAGAGACAGAAATAATATAAGACCCTGCACTTAAACCGGTAAAGGTATTACCTGACACCCAGGGGCCATTGTTCAATTTATATTTCAATGGCGGTGTCCCCCCTTTGGCAAAAACAGTGACCTTTCCATCCGGTGGGATTTGCCCATTACATTTAACAGGGATGATTCTGACACTGTCAATAACAAAAGGATCAGGTCCTCCAACAGTTGCACTAACAGCAACGCTTTCACACCCGTATGCGTCAACAATTTTAAAGTCGTGAATCCCTTTCCCAAGACCTGTGAAGGTGTTATTTGTAGATGGTGTATTCTCCGTGTAGCCTCCTGTACAGCCTCCTGTTGAGGTTTTTATCCAATATGTATAAGGTTTCTCCCCTCCTTTTCCCCAAATGGTCACTGTACCGTTTGTACTGTAACTGCATGGGCTTACATCGGCAACTGTTTTAGAAGAGTCTGTCAGTGGGATATAATTGTTTTTAAAGTACCAATTTAAGTTATTTCCCAGGTCAATGGAACGTTTTGCAGTATCTGTACCAGCAGATGGTAACAGAAAACTGCCATTAATGCCTTTTAGTTCAACATAATCAAGAAGCTGCGGATGATTAGTTGCAATCGTAGCCTGCAGGACATTATCAGCGCTTCGGATACGGGTATGTTCACAATAATAATTTCCAAAAAGGATGATCGTATCATGAACGGTCTGCGTCTTATTTTTCTCTAACGTCAGACTGTCTTTTGCATACACGTTGCAAGAACATCCATAAGGCCAGATGCGCCTCATCATCATCTTGTTAAATTCATTTGAGCCTGATAGCAAGTATCCGTTGGCATTAAATCTGCATGAATCAGCGTAATTATTATTGCCATCAATGGTTCCGTTGCGGTTAAAATCAATGATTTTGTCTATCTGGTTATTATTTCCCTGTAACAGACCATAATCAATATTTCTGCAATCGCCACACACACAAGTACTCGGGTGGGTCGAAAAAAAGAACCTTGTAAATCTGCAAGAATCAGAATATGCTAATCCATTTTTGTATATTTCTACAGAATCAAATCTACAAGTATCAACGTAAAGTCTTGCATTGGCTTTAAACAATAAATTATTATACAGATTATGTTTCCCCATGAACTTTCCATTTTGACTAAATTCGATATCCGGGTACTGCAAATTTATCCCAGATAACATTGTTGACAAATTCGATCCCATGGGTCCCCCCAGTAAAAATATTTTTGATGTTGAACTAGAAAGAATAGTTAATGAATTCAGGTTATTATTGATATTACAACTAACGATAGTAGAATCATACTGGTCATTCTCCAAATCAATTTTGAGTAATGTTCCTGTCATATCTAAAATTCGGGAATACGACAAATTTACCGGGTTTGAATAAAACCGGTAACATTCAACTTCATGGCCATTTGTGACCACATGCCCCCTGTTCAACATTATATTTCCTGCTGCATTAAAGTTGCTTAGAAAATTCCATTGTCCCATATTCCCTTCAAAAACAACTGCATTTGGGAAGGAGTGATTGGCTGTGTTAATTGTAGCAATTTTATTTGATGCTCTAAAATACGTTATACCAGTATATGTAACCAATAGATTTGAACAAAATGTCAGATCTCCATAAATCTGTAACGATGCAGAACCTGTTAAGTCAGGTGTCCATAACGTCACATTAGACCAATCCATATTATTACAATCAATGGATCCGCCATTAAGGTTCACTTGTTGATTGTTTGCGGTGAACGATCCATTATCAAATACAACATGAGTATTTAAATTGGGAATGCCAGCTCCACCCAGCCCGCCGCTTGTTGCCGCCCAATGAGCTGGATCCGTGAAATCACCAGATCCATCAACCCAATAGTATGTCGTCTGACCGCTTGCTTTGATTGAAAACCCAACTGATATCAACAAAAGAAATAAAAAGTGCTTTTTCATAAAGGGGGTGTTAATATGGGTACGCATCATCCGTTTCATTCTCAAATATTTGCACATTTAATCATAACAAATTTAATACATAAAATATCTTTTCCGTATACTTTTTTTATTAAAAAATCAAGTTTATAATATATTTATTTTGAGAATTAATAAGGTTAATTATCAACATATCAGCAATTACTGTACTTCTATGATTACCAAACCATAACAGATTGAAAATTTGATATGAAACATTGTTCACCATGATTTTTGTTAATTTCATTAACACTGCCTCAAGATGGTATCTGGCACTTGCGTTCCTGAAAACGCATAATGTCAAAATTGCGCGAAAAAAACCTCAAGATAATGATTGTGTCTTCTGATTTTTATCAAAAAAAAGCACGGGCGTTGCTTGATGAATTAGAATAATTGCTATTAATCAGCTCATTTTTAAATGAGCGACTGCATACAGGGTGGCTCTCATGTTACCATACTATTGGGGCAGGGATTGAATACGAGGCATTGAGTTTCAATGCTGATTGCACTAAGAAATGTGACAATTGCGGGGAGAACATGGTTCTTCAGATTAAATTCGGATTTGGATTAGACGCTGGAGAAGTAACCTATTTTACAACTTCCCTATTACAGGAACGAAACAACACGGAATCCCAAATAATCATAACGGCCATCCGGCTTACTGCAGGACCGTAAAGCGGACCTGCATGCTGATGCCGGAATGCACCAGGCGCCCCCGCGGAAAACCCGATGGCCTCCTGATTCCGGACCTGCCGGATTCACCTGGGATTCCCCGGGATAAAGGTCATAACAATCGCTACACCATTCCCTTACATTACCTTCCATGTCATACAAACCCCATGGGTTGGCATCGTAACTTCCAACAGGCATGATGCGTCCAGGAAAGGGTCCCTTACTACAATTAAGGTATGGGTAATCTCCATTAAAATTCCCCTGAGATGTATTTAGGCATTTACCTGACCAGAAAGCCGTCGTGGTGCCTGCCCTTGCGGCATATTCCCATTGAGCCTCCGTGGGCAGGGAGCATCCAAGCCAGTCAGCAAAGGCTTTTGCATCGTTCCAGCTCATATGAACAACAGGATGGTTATATTCACCAGGTGGAAGCAGGTGTCCCAGTTCATCGTATCTCCAGTTCACTTTCGCATTACTCTTCCACTTTTCCCCCGACCAAAGGGCGCTACCTTTACGCCCACCCGTGCCTTTTTCCGCATCTGTAATATAACCGGTTGAGTCAACGAAAACCTTAAATTGCGCCACGGTTATTTCGAACTTGCTCATCTTAAAAGCGCTGAGTGTTACCTTGTGCTGATGTTCGTCATCTTTACGATTTGCTTCATTCCTTGGGCTGCCCATGGTAAAGGTGCCTCCCGGAATATCTACCCACTCAATAACTGGTTTTTGAGCGGTAACCGCTATCGCCCCATGAACGAGCACGAAAAACACGATCCACTTAGCAGGCATTTTGAACGTTTTTACCATGATCTGGAAATATTAAAACTGTTGTACCAGCAACTTTGAGCGCCTATTTTCATAGAATTACGGCCTTTGTTTTATATGCTTTTTCCAAAATCCTGCACCCAATAGTTGTCTTTAAAAGCACTCCCCATTTCCTTGAAATCGGGGTTCATCATGTTCCTGCAATGGCCCGGACTTTTTTTCCACATCGCCATGACTTCACCAACGCTCTCGGCTCCCATGGCGATGTTTTCACCATAGGCCGACCAATTATAGCCAGCCTGGCTCAGCCTGGTTTCAGCCGTCGATTTGTCGGACCCTGAATGAGATAAGAAATTATTTCCGGCCATATCCTTAACATGCTTCCTGGCAGCCGACTCCAGTTTCGGATTCCATTTGAGGGGTGAAACAGCCCGCATACGCACACTCCCGCATGAGCACCCGGATGCCCTGAGTTCGTTTACGGCTTTCAACATGGCCTGGTTAAGCGAATCCTGGCTGAAAGTTGGGAACGTAAGAAACATGAACAAAAAGAAAACGGGAAATTTTAGGTTCATTAGAAAATATTTAACTTAAAGTACCGGAAAATCACCAGAATTCCGGACACTCCCAGGGAGTACTCCCTTCTAAGTGTCCCCCACGTTCCCTGCCTGATGACGATCCTGACCGGGCGGAACTTCCCCCGACAATATTCTTTCTGTTAATTTCATGGATTAAATAGATTTTATGGGCCATTATGAGCATAAATATAATTCTTTTTTTCATTCCAAATGCATTTATTTTTATCGAATCAACATGAGACTGCCCTTGGTTTGAGGGGATTTCCCATTTTTGTTGTCGGATCCGTTCCATGGTGATTCATCCACAAAGGTTGCTTTGATAATCCATATATAGTTCCCCTGTGGCATCATATTGCCCTCAAATGTGCCATCCCATCCTTCAGTCGGAACCCCATTGTCGTCAAGTTGGTCAGACTGCCACATCAGGTGGCCCCAAATATCAAATACTGAGACATGGTATGTTTTAAGGTTAACACCAATTGGCTGAAATAACCTGATACCTAGGTTAGTGCTCGTCGGAGTAAATGCATTTGGGACATAAAGACCTTTAAACAACAGTTTATATTCATAGAAAGTTGTATCTGTGCAGTCATTACTGCCATAACTTACCAGCCGGATAATGTAGCTTCCATCATTTGTATAGAGATGCACTGGGTTTGAATCATTGTTAATCACATTGTCGCCAAAATTCCATTCATAGAATTTTGCAAATTTTGACTGATTTTTAAACTTTAGATTCCCAAGTTTCCCTCCAATGGTGTCATCAAAAGTAAAGGAACTTATTGGTGATATGAAAACATCAATTGTCTTTTGTATCGTTTCACGACATCCAAAACCGTCGAAAACCTCCTGGGATACAGAGTACTTTCCAGGACTTGGATAACGATAGACCGGATTCTTCAGATCAGAAGTATCAACAGGGTTTGAGCTATCACCAAAATGCCATGACCATCTTGAAACTGGGACATCGCCAGCAACCGTAACATCTGTGAATATCAACGGATCATGTGAACATGCCAAAGGCGTAGAGAATCCAGCAACTGGTATCTTATGAACAATTACCTGTTTTTTCACTGTGTCTTTACACCCGAGTTCATTTTCGATCGAAAGAGAAACACTGAACAGACCCTCTTTACTAAACAAATGGACAGGGTCCGACAGGGTGCTCTTGTTGGCATTACCAGTTGACGGGTCCCCAAAAACCCATTGCTGGTGGATTATTGCGTAAGGGTCGGTGCTGGTGGTATTTTTAAACCCTGAAGGTTCACCAAAACATACTGCATTACACGAAAAACCGGCTCTGGATGAAGCTCTCACTTCAACAACCCTCATGAAAGTATCCAATACCGAATCAGCACCAACTGACGACGAAACGATCAGGTAAACCTTAAAAGTTCCTGCAGTATTATAAATGTGTTTCTGATATTTTTTATAATTATAATATACAACAGGATTACTCCCATCACCAAAAATCCAAGTCCATTTTTTAATTAATTTAACGGGTGAAGAGTTGTCGGTAAAAGTAACCGAGTCCAATGTGCATTTGAGTAAACTATTGAAGGTAAAACCTGCAGAAAGACACGACACCTCGACATTTTTAGTTATTTTGCTTTCACATCCGTTACTGCTTATCGTTTTTACTGAAACAGTATAATTGCCGAATGCAGGAAAATGATGGCTGATTGAAGGCGGCACCGGAAGTACTTGTTCAGGCAGTGAGGAATCTCCAAAATCCCAGACGAGAAAGTCAATGGAAACTCCATTTGGTTTGCAAAGGCTGGTAAAAGTCATTGTCGTATCAGGGCAATGCGTAAGAGAATCGGTTTTGAAATCTGCGATTGATCCATTTTTTATTGTGACGATTTTAAAGGTGCTATCAACACAATTATCTGAATTAGCAGCTTTCATTTTAACCATATATATTCCTGGAATGACAAACAAGTGTGTTGGGGAATATAATCCAGAACTATTGTTGGGACCGGAGGCTGGATCCCCAAATTTCCAGCTAACAGAATGCAACTCATCACCCGTAGCCAAATTTACCGGGGTGAATAGCGTAGCCTGACCGGTACATTCCGCATCGGTTGTAAACGTAAACTTAAAGCCAGGCTTAACAAACACGGAATCAACAATGGTATCTTTACATCCTTGTTGATCCATTACCATCAATTGAACGCTGTAATGAGTATTGGTAGCAGGGTAAGTCACCACAGGATCCGGCAATGTCGAACCCGGCATACCGGGCCCGAAGTACCAGGTCCGGTTTACAATATTTGCACCCTGGGTGACGGATTCATCAGTAAAATAGACCTTGCCAGCCGGGCAATAGCTATTTTCATAGGTAAATTTAGCCAGGGGAACCGGGTAGATATTCAGGGTTTCAGATACGGAATCCTTACATCCATAAGAATTGTCAATAACCAGCCATACCGTGTAAATACCCGCCGCATTATAGGTATGTACCGGATTCTGAACCGTATCTGTCGCACCATCGCCAAATTTCCAAAGCCATTTTGTTATTACTCCTGCCGTAGTTATAGATTGGTCGGTAAAATGAGTTGCAAGTCCCAGACAATTATTAGCTGCCTGAAAAATCGCTACCGGTGTTTGATGTACAAGCACGTGCAACGTGGTGTCGTGCTGGCATTGCATTACACTGGTCACTGTTAATTTAACCGTTTTAACCCCGGCCGATGAATAAAGATGGGTCGGGTTTTTCAATGTTGAAGTACCACCATCTCCAAAGTTCCAGGACCAACTGATGAGTGATCCTGACGAAATGGTTGACAGATCAGTAAATTGAGTGAATGCTCCAAGACAAACCGTATCTGCATTAAAATTCACAAATGGAGCTGGGCTGATTGTGACGGGTTTTACAATGGTATCCCTGCAGCCATGGATGTTTGTTGTAACCAGCCGGACATTGAAATTGGCCGCGCCGGAGAAGATGTGCGCAGGGTTCTGAGCGGTTGAGAAGTTGAGAATCCCTGTTGTTGGATCGTCGAAATTCCAATCCCAGGAAGTGATCTGCCCTCCGCTGTTCTGTTGGGAAAGATCATGAAACTGAACAGCCTTCCCTTTACAATTTTCATACGGGAATTCGAAATTGGCAATCGGATTAGCCTCGACCACCACCAGTTTTGTTGTTGAATTGATACATCCCTCAGAAGTATGCACAGTAAGGATTACATTATAACTCCCGGCATTGACATAGGTATGGGACACATTCTGCGGCGTTGGGAAGTTGATGGTAACGCTGTTGCCATCACCAAAATTCCAGATCCATTGTGTAAGGTAACCCTGGGAGGTAGACGACTGGTCATCGAAGAATACGACGGAACCGGCACAATTGGCCGTGGTGTTTAAAAACGCCGCCTGGGGTCCTGGTAAAACCAGCACATTTTTGGTTATGGTTTCTTCACAGCCGTTCGAATTTTTAACTTTCAGCGTGACCTGGTAGATTCCGGAAGCCACATACGTGTGCATCGTATCCTTGGCAAATGAATGCGGGGTATTATCCCCGAAATACCAATCCCACGAGGTGAGGATACCGGAATTCGCGACAGAATTGTCATTGAAATGCGTCGGCGTTCCCTTGCAAACGGTATCTGCAAGGAAGTCGGCTGTTGGCCTGGCCCCTACTGATACGAGTTTTGTTTTCGTTGACGAACAACCCTCCACGTTCGTGGTTACAAGCGTAACACTGTATGTATTATGGGTATTAAAGGTATGACCGGGATTTTGCGCGGCAGATGTATTGGAAGTACCGGAGGTTGGATCTCCGAAATTCCAGTTCCAGGTAACTAAGCTCCCGCCACTGTTTGTCTGTGAGAGATCGTTGAACTGAACCGGATCTCCTTCACACCGGATGGATGAGAACGCGTAATCGGCAATCGGGCTGGCCAGGCTGTTAACCAGGTGAACCCTGGACGCCTTACAACCGTCGGAGGTCGTTACCGTGAGCGTGACATAATGCTGGGTCGCCCCGGGCAGAAATACATGGGTCACCGGGGTATTGGAGGTGAGCAGTATTTGATACCCATCGCCAAATTGCCAGAACCAGCTTACAATCTGACCATGCTGTGTGGTGGCAAGACTCGTGTAGGTTACCGGTTCATTTAAGCACTTTGGAGCATTGGTCGTAAAATCCACAACCGGCAGCGCAATCACCTGCACAGGCAACACGATGGAGCTCGTACAGTTGTTGGAGTTGGTTACCGTCAGCCGGACCATGTAAGTCCCGGGGGCGGGGTACATGTGTGCCGGATTTTGAACCCCACTGGTGCCGCCATCTCCGAAATCCCAGGCCCAGGTCTTAATGGAAGGGGCATTGGCAATCGTTTGATCGGTGAACAAGGTGAGGCTGTCGAAGCAGGCCGCGCTGGCAGAGAACATCACCTGTGGCCCCTGCTGTATGGGAACAATTTTATCCACCGTATCTGCACATCCTTCGATGTTATGAACCACCAGTATTACATGGTAATTGCCGGGCAGCGAATACACGTGGTATGGGTTCTGGCTTGCCGAAGTATTCAACGTCCCTGTAATGGGATCGCCAAAATTCCAGTACCAGTTTTGGATAGCCGAACCGCCCTGGGTTTGTGATGCATCGTTGAAATGGACGGTATCGCCCGAACAAGGGGCTGAATATTGGTAGTTGGCAACTGGACTTACCAGGCTGTTTATCAGGCGCTCCCTGGTTGCCTGGCAGTTGTCGGAGGTTGTGACTGTCAGTTTCACGTGATGCTGGGTATCCGTTCCTGCAAAAACATGGGTAACCTGCGTGTTACCGTTGTTAACCACCGTCAGTGTCGTCCCGTCATCAAAATCCCAGAACCAAGTTAAAATCTGCCCGTGCTGGGTGGTCGACATGTTGGTAAAGGTAACAAGGCTTGTCAGGCATTGCGGCGCATCGCTTGTAAAATCTGCAACAGGCAACGCGATTACCTGCACAGGCAGGGTGACCGAAGCGCTGCAGCCATTGGAATTAACTACCTTCAGGGTTACCTGGTAAGTACCAGTCGCGGTGTAAGTATACGATGGGTTTTGGAGCATCATATGCGGGGTTCCGTCACCAAAATCCCAATCCCAGGTTGAAATTGACGAGGCATTGGGGACCGTTTGATCGGTGAAATTGGTCGGGCTGCCAAAGCATGTTATGTTCGCCGTGAAGAGCGCCACAGGCGCCTGGAGGATATTGATCGTTTTTTTCACGGTATCCGTACAACCCTCCAGGTTGATTGCTACCAGGGTAACCTGGTAAACACCTGCTTGCGAGAAGATATGGAACGGGTTCTGCAGGTTTGAGGTATTCAGCGTGCCTGTCACAGGATCGGCGAAATTCCAGGCCCAGGCCAGGATGGGAGAACCTCCGGAAGCCTGCGAAAGATCGGTAAACTGAACGGTGTCGCCCGCGCATGGAGCCGAATATTGATAATTAGCCACCGGGCTGATGATACTGCTGATGGCCCGCACTTTTGTGGCAGTGCAACCGTCGGAGGTCACCGTCGTAAGTGTAACGTAATGAACAGACTGCGGTAATCCCTGGAAAATATGGGAAATGATCGTGTTGCCGTTGGTGGTGACCGTGTTTACGGATCCGTCGCCGAAGTCCCAGATCCACTGAACGATTTGCCCGTGCTGGGTGGTCGATGTGTTGGTGTACTGTACGGGTGAGGTGATACATTGTGGTGCGTTACTGATAAAATCAGCTACGGGTAAAGCCACTACTTCGACAGGCAGCGTAACAGACGCCGTGCATCCGTTTGAATTGACCACCGTAAGTTTTACCATGTGAATACCCAGTGTTGTGAATGCATGGAACGGGTTTTGCTGGGTATTGTAGTTGTTGTCGCCGAAATCCCAATTCCAGGATACGATGGATGCTGCATTGGGTATGGTTTGATCGGTGAACTGGGTTGCAGTGCCGAAGCAGGTGATCCCTGCTGTAAACATGGGCTCAGGCCCCTTGATGATGTTTACAAGTTTACTCACCGTGTCAAGGCAATTATCAAGGTTCTTCACGATCAGTTTGACCGGGTACCCATTTTGCGAGTTGAAAATGTGCGACGGGTTCTGGAGCGTGGAGGTGTTGGATGTTCCGGAGATCGGGTCAGCGAAGTTCCAGTTCCAGTTTTGAAGACCAGTTCCTCCCATAGTCTGCGTCAGGTCGGTGAATTGCACCTCCTGTCCTGTACATGGCGCCGAGAAGGAGAAATCTGCCGCCGGGACAGCCAGGCTCTGGATTACCTTCTCCGTGAAAGCCTCACAACTGTCGGATGTTTTAACAGTAAGCCTGACCGTATGTTGCAAGGCCGATCCGACGAAAGCGTGTGTGACCTGCATGTTCCCGCTAAATGTGGTCATGGGTGGGGTGCCATCCCCGAAGTCCCAAACCCATCTTTTGATCAGGCCATGGGCGGTGGTCGAGGTACTCACGAATGTCGCGGGGAGATTCAAACACTGCGGTGCGTTGCTAAAAAAATCGGCAACCGGAAGCGGTACCACATCCACCGGAATTGTAATCGAGCCGGTGCAATTGTTGGAGTTGACAACAGTGAGGGTCACATTAAATGTTCCGGCTTGCGAGTAGGTGTAGATCGGATTTTGCGCTGGTGAATGGGTACTCCCGTCCCCGAAATTCCAATCCCAGGAAATGATGGAAATTGCATTGGCGACAGACTGATCCGTGAAAAGTGTTGAATTTCCCAGGCAGGTAACGCCGGGCGTGAACATGGCCTGGGGGCCATGGATGATATCCACCGGTTTCTGAATTGTATCAGAACACCCGTTGAAACTCAAAACGATCAGTCTCACCGTATATTGGCCGGGCTGGGCAAAAGTGTGGGAAGGGTTCTGCAATGAAGAGTAGTTGCCCACGCCCGATCCCGGATCACCGAAATCCCAGCTCCAGCTTTGGAGCGTGTTACCGCCAAACGTTAGCGTGGCATCCGTGAAATAAACAACCTCCGTGGCACAGGGTGCCGAGTAGTTGAAATTCGCGGCAGGAACGGGTGTTATCGTGACATCATGAACTATGGATGCAGTACAGCCAAAACTGGAGGTGACAGTCAGCGTGACCGGGTAAACACCCGTGCCCGGGTATACATGGGTCATGATCGATGACGCCGGGAAAACAACGGTACTATCTTTACCGTCGCCAAATTGCCAGTGCCATGATTGGATATATCCCCCGCCTGTCGTGGATGACTGGTCAGTAAATGTCACCGTCGTGCCCGAGCAATCAAGCGTGCTGGTAATGAACAGGGCCGTGGGAAGATCGCGTACGATTGCTTCATGCGTGACCGATTTGTGACATCCGAGACTATCCGTGACAAGAAGCACGGGATGATAAATTCCGGGAGCCTGGTAGAGATGGATGGGTTCTACAGGAGACGTAAAAGTCATGCCCGAACCATCATCAAAATCCCAGTGCCATTCCGTCACCTTCAATTTATCAGGTCCCGACAAATGGAACTGGGTGGGGGTCCCCAGGCAAACCGGGTTGTCGTTGAAATCAACAGCCGGGGCCGGGTAGACCACCAATATTACACTATCGCTCATCCATCGTGAACAGCCGGTGGCGGGGTTGGTGGCAGAAACCTTGTAAATGCCGGGGTCGCTGAACGTGCCAAAGGTAAATGGAACCCCATTCCCCAGTACTGTGGGGTTAAGCGCGGTACTGCCCCAGAAAAGCTGGTAACTTATCCCGTATTGGGTCTGAAGCATGCCGATGGGAACACCTGGTAAACCCTGGCAGAAAGAGACATTCAACGATGGGGTCATGCCGAAATCAACGGGCAACGGGTTCACATGCACCAATGCAGTGGTATTTCCCAGTGTACCCGTACAATGCAGATCCCTGACCTCTTGTAACGTGTAGGTAGTATTGGAGGAAGGATTGACAAAAAAGGTGAACGGGGAGCTGATGAGGTTGAATAACGTGTCATTGGACACGCCATTGGAATAAATGATCCTCCAGGGAGGCATCCCGGTCATATGCACGGTCAATCCGGCCGTACTTCCGGCACAGATTGTCGTATCTCCCGAGAAAAAGGCTGTGGGGACCGTAAAGAAGGATATCTTCACCGAATCTTTTGCTGTGGCGGTAAGACACTGTTGAGTCCCGTTAACAACGACTGTCAGCGTGACATTGCCGGCGGTATAATCGGAAGGACTTGGCGTATAATCCGGGTTCAGTGCATGCAGATTACTGAAGATACCACTCCCCGAGGTCGACCATTGTACCTGCTGGTAATTGGTGGCCTGGGCTTGCAGGCTTAAAAAGGTATTTCTGCAGAGTACCGTATCGTTACCGGCATCAACCCATGGTTTGTGGTGAATGTGAAGTACCATGGTATCTTTCTGGTATTCCGCGATACAATGTTGTGTTCCCTGGGCTTTCAGGATAAGCATCACGCTTCCGGTTGCGATATCGGCCGCACCCGGCGTGTAAACCGGGTTCACGATCGCCGTGTTGCTGAAGGTTCCGTCGCCGGTGGTCATCCAGAGGGAGGAGGTAAAATTAGTAATTGTACCCTGGAGTGCCATTGTTTCGGAGCTGCAAATGGTATCATCCGGCCCTGCATTGACAACGGGCAGGTGGTGAATAAATAATTTCACCGTGTCAGAAATGGAATCGGCGGAGCATTTCCCCTGGCCGTAGGCAGTCAGGATCAACCTGACACTCCCGATGGCAATATCCGATGTACCCGGGTTGTACCAGGGAGTTGTAGCCGTGGAGTTGCTGAAGAAGCCATCCCCGGTGGTTTTCCACCAAACCGAAGATTGATGCATGGCAATTCCCGCGAGATGATAATCATGGTTTTCGCAAATGGTATCATCCTGGCCGGCCAGTGCCACGGGGAACTGCTGAATGGTAAGCCTGAGCTGGTCCGTCACGCTGTCGCCCGAACAGGTCAGGTTTCCGTACATGGTCATGGAAATGTTCACAAAACCCTGGATGGTATCAAGCGGGCCGGGCGTGTACACCGGATCCGCAAAATGTCGGTTGTCGAACGTACCGTCGCCACTGGTTTTCCAGTTGATGGATGAAAAATGCAGACCTGATCCATACAGATTGACTTTCTGACCGGCACAAATGGTGTCGTCGGGTCCGGCGTTGGCTACAGGCTGGGGATCTATTGTGAGGAGTAACGTGTCGTACATGGGCTGGTATAAACATTCCCAGGTAGCTTTGGCTTCGAGTACCAGGTAAACATATCCTGCTGCCCTGTCCCCATTGCCTGGCGTGTAAACCGGCTGTAAAAAAGTATCGTGATCAAACAGCCCATCCCCGCCCCAGGTCGACCATTTCAGGCTGGAATAAAAACTTGCAACCGGATTCATCTGAATGGTATGACCACTGCAAACTGAGGTATCAGCCCCAGCATTGACCACCGGCATCGGGTTGATGATCACGGTATTGTTCATGGTATCGGAGCACATAGTAAAACTATTCATGGCTACAATCCTGTAATGGCCTGCGAGCATCGATCCGAAATCGAGCGGGTAACCGGTACCAGGCTTGGAAGTTCCGAATGGCACCCCATTTAACAACAACTGGTAGTTTACATTCACCTCTGAACTGTCGAGTCCGACATTACTTGGCTCGCAGTTGACACCTGCGCGGGTGGCATTGTATATCACTGGTCCGGGGTTGATAATGACAGAGTCAAGCATGTTGTCGGAACAGCTTGTGTTCACGAACCAGGCAAAAACAGTATAAGTACCAGCGAGGTATTGTGGTCCGAAATGCAGGATTGGGACTGCACTATTGCCATCCAGGTGTGGCAAAACCGGGATCCCGTTCCGTCTCAGTTCATACCTGACACCGGTTTGTGACCCGTTCAGAAATATATCGGTTCCCGGGCAATGGGGCCCTGAGGGGTTTATCGAGTAACGGATCGGGGTGGGCTGCAAAACAGCCTGACCGGTCATGTAGGCATGACAGTTACTGCCAGCAAAGTGGGCCACGACCGTGTAGGTTCCCTCTGGTTGTGGACCAAAAGTAACCGGCAAACCATTTGTTCCTGCCTGAGCCGGAGAAATTATATTTACCCCGTTCTGGATTAGTTCATAAATCACACCTGTTTGTGAATTAACCAAGCCGACAGGCATGTTCGCGCAACCTATCCCCTGGGGTGTTACCTGGTAGGGTTGCGGTGCATCAGTAATCGTTAAAGAGTCGGTCATCACGGTTTCACACAAAGTGGTACTATCGATCCCGACAATATGATATACCCCGGATGTAGACCATGTTCCGAATGAAATGGGGCCGCCCGTTCCAATAACAGTATCGACCGGGGTGGTGTTCCTTATGAGACGATATGTTATGTTTGACTGTGAACCGTTCAGCCGGATAAGCGCTCCCGCGCAGGTATCACCATGTGGCATCATGACATAGGGAGTTGGTCCGGGCATGATCATTACCACGCCGTTCATCCATGTATAGCAGTGTGTGATTGAGTCTGTACAGATCACCCGGTAGGTTCCTGGGGTGTACAGCGGTCCGAAGTCGATGCCGTGATTATCGGGTGCAACGACTGCGGGGCCCTGGTTATAAAGGTCATCACGGCGCAGTTGGTAGATCATACCAACCTGCGTTGAATCAAGGGTTGCATGGGTTCCGGGGCATACGATGCCCGGAGGGCTCAAAAAATAGGCTACAGGCGGATCGTGGACAATAATTGTTCCGACCAGGTCATTCTCGCATTTAGTAATGGTATCCTGAACCCTGCCCCGGTAAACACCAGACGTGCTGATAAATCCAAAACTCAGTAGTCCTGTAATTCCGGTACCATCTACAATTCTCACAGTATCATAAGTATCTCGGATGAGGTAATACCTGCAGTTAGGTTGAGAGCCATTGGCATACACTTCGGTTCCCGGGCATGTATCGCCTGGTGGAACCAACAGGAAAGGAATGGGCAACGGGTTGACGATGATGACGGCGCTGTCAGCCATCATTTTTATTAACCCGGAAGCTATGTTTGTTCCTTTTACCCGATATACCCCTGCAGTGTGAAATGTTCCGATAGTAATCGGTCCCTGAGAAGTGGCAGCATAGAAGTCTCTATTAAAGTTGCCATTAATAAACAGCGTATATTTTACCCCGACTTCAGAGCCATCCATACCGATAATTTTGCCAGTATCCCCTTCACAGATAGTTCCTCCTCCAACAACTTTGAAAATGTTGGGATAATAATTGACCACAACGGTAACGCCACCAGGAAACGTGATCTGACAACCGGTAATTGTATTTGTGGCTACAACATAATAAAATCCGGGATCTGTTTGTAATCCAAAATCAAACGGTCCAGCCACTCCCAGATGGGTTCCCTTCCAGGTTGATCCGAGATAGAGGTCATAAGATATGCCAATATCTGAATTTGCCAGACCAATTTGTACACCAAGACCGCCAAAGGTAAAAACACCGCCACCGGTAATACCATATATCGTCGGTAACGGCAATACGGTTATGATAGCCGTGCCATTCATAAACCTTGAACAATTGGTAACCGGGTTTGTTGCTAAAACAGTATAAATCCCGATAACAGTTTGGTTACCGAAAGATTTGGTTGTACCGTCACCAGTTAGTACAGGTGCACCTGATACCAGCGCTCCATAATTGTAGAGCGTGTATTCGATACCGGTTTCAGTATTATCAACTAATACAGGCACTCCGGGGCCACCCTCACAGAAGGCGCCACCGCCTGAAATTGTTTCATATAATGGCAAAGGATTTACAGCCACCTTGTAAATACTATCAGGCCCAGGGCAGGTTGCGTATATTGGCGTAATATGATAAAAGACAGTGTCTGGGTTATTAGTGCCATTAATGAGTGTTTCCTGTGGTATTGTATTCGGACATGAGAAGTTGCAAGGAGACGCTCCAGTGACAAATGCAGAATTGGGAAACCAGGTAAACGTTGTACCTGTCACATCTGAGTTTAGTACAATACCTGGATTTTGTTGTTGTGAACAGATTACTTGTGGTGAAGAAGGCGTCCAGTTTACATGTGGAACAGGATGTACTGTTACCTGAAAGATTGTGGAATCACCAATACAACCATTTGCATGAGCAAATACTTTGTACTCAACAATTCCATCCGTATTTCCTATATTTGTTAAAACCTGGTTAATAGGGTTCAAACAACTATTTCCCTGACAATCAGAAAATCCAAAAATTGTACTACTTGAGGGCATAGCCTGCCAAGTGAAAGTCGGCACGAGATTAGTTACATTTGAAGAAAGCAAAATTATAGCCGCTTCATTACTACAAACACTTAACGAAGTTATTTGGTTTGTAACATCGGGTTTAGGATAAACTGTCACGATATAATTTGTTGGGGTACCCGAGCATCCGTTTGCATATGGAGTAACTGTGTATGTAACAGTAGCATTTGAGTTGCCTCCATTTGTAAGAGTTTGCTGAATAGTTGATCCGTTACTAGCTGACTGCCCTGTAACAAAACCAGTGAAGGATGGCATAGGCCAACTAAATGTAGTGCCGCTGACATTTGACGATAGTTGGACATTAATAAGGGATTGACTGCATGTTTCTAAAGTCGCAGGTAAAAAGAGTACATCCGGTGTCGGAAAAATTGAAACATTGACTGTAAAACTGGTGCCAGCACACATGCCAATGGAAGGTGTGACCGTGTAAGTGGCAGTCTGGGTCATGTTGGTCGTGTTGACAAGCGTGCCGCTGATAGAGAACATCCCGGCCCCGGCCGCTCCACCTGTAAACCCGCTACCCGATGGGGATGACCAACTGTAGGTGGTCCCCGCCGGAACGATGGTATCCGGAGGGTTGTTATTGGGTATGATCGTGAAGGTCCCTCCGCTGCAGATCGTGGCTGCCTCGTTTGGCACCACGGGCTTCGGGTTGAGGGTTACCGTCAACGTGAACGGTGATCCAGGGCAATTTCCTGAAGCACCCGAGGTTGGGGTTACCATGTAAACGGCCGTTTGAAGGGTATTGGTGAGATTGGTTAACGTTCCGGTTATGTCTGACTGGGCCGCTCCTGGTGAACCGCCTGTAAAACCACTGCCCGAGGGGGTTGCCCAGCTATAG